>Ga0209098_1000506_pt1 | contig 42439 bp, 43 predicted proteins | sample AD_JPNHW1_MetaG_FD_184429 | JGI IMG/M metagenome (GOLD analysis project Ga0209098, IMG submission 184429) | Active sludge microbial communities of municipal wastewater-treating anaerobic digesters from Japan - AD_JPNHW1_MetaG (SPAdes) (version 2) | ecosystem: Engineered > Bioreactor > Anaerobic...
ACCCTTTGCGGTGGCAATAGCCTGAGGGTTCCACCTGTTCCCATACCGAACACAGAAGTTAAGCCTCAGCACGTCGATGGTACTTGGCTGGTAACGGCCCGGGAGAGTAGATCGCCGCCGCATTCCAATATTCCTCAGTAGCTCAATGGCAGAGCATTCGGCTGTTAACCGAAGGGTTGTAGGTTCGAGTCCTACCTGGGGAGCCAATCGGCTCGCACTTGAAAAGGTGCGAGCCTTTTGTCTGTTATGGGTCTGGTTATTAAAGCCTCCCAATCACGCGGCCAGGCGCTGATTGAACAGAATAGGTACAAAAAGCCTTGGAAAAAATTTGTTAAATCCGCAAGGTTCGTGTATACTGTTTATATAGATATGAGAATGCTTCTGTAAGCCGCCGCCCCTTTGGAAAGGAGCAAGTCGCATGAACCGAACGCTGACTTTGCAGGAATTCAAAACCATTGTTGAAAACTCGCCAAACCTGATCTGGCGCGCCGGGTTGGATGCGAAATGCAATTACTTCAATCGCACCTGGCTGGCCTTTACCGGGCGCACGTGGGAGCAGGAATACGGCGACGGATGGGCGGAAGGCGTTCATCCGGAAGATGTTGAACGCTGCTTTCAAACCTATATAGCCCATTTCAACCAACGAACCGCTTTGAAATGGAATACCGTTTGCTCCGGGCGGACGGCGAGTGGCGCTGGATCAACGACCGGGGCACGCCGTTTTTTGATGAAAGCGGGGCCTTTGCCGGTTATATCGGCAGCTGTATGGACGTGACCGATAAGGTCGAAGGGCTGGCCTACAAGGAAATATCCCAAAAGGACGGGCTTACGGGGATTTTGTCCCGGCAGTATCTGCTCAATCAGCTTCAGCGCTTTTTTGACATTGCCAGGACGAACGGTCTGCAACTGACCATCGCCCTGATGGATATTGATAAGTTTAAGAAGATTAACGACCGGTTTGGGCACTTGATTGGGGATTCTGCCCTCAAGCTGTTTGCTTCCGTCGTGAAGGATAAAATTAGGTCGGAGGATCTGTTTGGCCGTTACGGCGGGGATGAATTTCTGATTGTTTTTCGCAACACAACGGCCAATACTGCGCATGAGGTGATTGCGCGCATTGACGATTCCCTTAAAACGGTTGTGCTGAAGGCGGGTCAGGATGAGATCGCCCTCACGATGAGCGCCGGCGTGGCCAGCCTGAGCGCGGAGACCGCTTTTGACGAGCTGATCAACCTTGCCGATCAGAGGATGTACCTGCAAAAACGGGATAAAAAGCTGGTTGCCGACGTAGATTGAGACTCATGAGCAACCGCCTGTTGAAGGCATTCGTTTCGCAGGGCATCAAAGTGGCGGCGCACGTTCAAAACGGGTTACCGTGTGGAAGCGCCTTGTTTGAAAAGCGCTTTGTTCGCATACAGCCGGTCGTCCGCAGCGCGAAAAAACGCGTCCGCGTCAGCATATCCCTCGGACCAGATTGCCGTTCCGGCGCTGATTGAAAGCGGCGGACTGATGCGTTGCGCCTGCGAATACATGGCGAGCGATCCGTTGATTTTATGCAACCATGCTTCGGGTATCGCCCGATCGCCCTCTTTGATGATGATGACAAACTCGTCGCCGCCGTATCGGCTGCAAAAAGTCTGATCCCCGCATACCTCCTGAAGCGTTTGCGCCGTGGCCCGCAATGCGTTATCCCCAGCGAGATGGCCGTAGAGGTCGTTCACCAGTTTGAAATTGTTGATGTCGATCACGGTCAGGCTCAGGTTGGGCCTGCGAACGCCGTCTTGCAGTAAATTCCACAGATAGATGCTTGCCTGCCTGCGGTTGAAAAGCCCCGTGAGCGCATCGGTGAATATCTCGGAATTTTGCGTGTTTACAAAGATAATTAAAAGCGAAAACATCGTGGCCAGCCAAACGGTGGTAATTTGGTTGTCCAAAACCAATACAATGCCGCCGATGAGTGGCGCGACTGGAAATAGTAAAAGTGAGCGGACGCTGTGACGGTTTGGCAGCCATGCGGGAAAATCAGCGTTGCTGCGCACATGCCGACGAAACGCCATCAGGCGCGCGAACATTACGGCTAATAAACAGTAGGAAAACACAAACGAAAGCCAGAGCATGGACCCGCGGCGGTATACATTATCAGTGCCAAGGCTGAAAAGCAAACCGTGCCGAATGCTCAGCAAAACAAAAACGGCGTTGATTGGCAACAAAACCGAGTATAAACCAATCAGCCGCTTCCGGATGAACAGCGGCACATTCATTTTCACATCGCAAAACGCGCAGTAGAGTACCGACATCAGCGGCGTGAGCAGATAATAACACACCGTGCACAGAAGGTTCAAAACATATGCGCCTTGAAAAGTCTGCCCATTGAGCAGCCATGTGCCGCTGTCCAGAAAAAGCAGAACGATATTGGCGATTAACATTTGATGGAACAAGATCTGATCCGGCAGGACCAGACGCTTTTGCCGTATGGAAAAGTTGAGCAGGATGATCGCAAGGATTGCCATGGCAAAAACATCGGCTGCAACGGCTGGTAACCAGGATTGGATCATGTAATCACCGACCCTTAGCCAATGTGATGATTTTTTACAGTATACCGTAAACTGCGCCGCTGTACAAGAAGAATAGAAGGTTTGCCTATTGCCCGCAGCAAACCGAAGGGGTTTATGCCCTTTGCGCCATGATGATCGGACGCTTGCGTTGCAATACCCGGGTTGATTCCGGCAGGCGGGGCGTAACACCTGCACACGCCAGCGGGGCGCAATGCCGCTTTCATGCGCGTTGGGGGGATGGATTGGCCATCCGGTAGCGTTTACGCATAGGAACGGTCGCGTTGACTCGGTTCCCGCTTGACAAAATGCAGGCGCATGCGTACACTATAAATGAACGCGTTCATTTATTGCGAAAGCTGGTGGTGAGGTGCGAACGAAAAAGGAAGGGCTGAGCGATGCGCTGCTGACAAGCGCAAGGGCAATCGCCGCGCGGGAAGGCCCGGACGCTATCAACATTCGAAGGCTGGCGGCGGACGCGGGCGTTGCGACCGGCACGGTTTACCTGTACTTTGCCAATAAAGAAGAAGTGATCTTAGCGCTCACCGAGGAATATTGGCGGCAAGCGATGGCAGATATGAACGCAACGCTCACCGCCGCGACCTTCCGCGAGCAGGTGGCGCAGATCTATGCTTTTTTACGCAACCGCACAGCCGGCAAGGGCGGCGAATGGATGAAAAGTCTTGGACAAGCGGAGCCGATTGGTCGGGAGCGAATGCTCACGGCGCAGCGGGAACTGGTTACGCTGCTTGCAAAGCTGATCCGTGCGGATTCGACCATCCGCCCCGGGGTGTGGACGGATCGGTTTACCCCGGAAAGCCTTGCCGAGTTTGTGATGGATCATCTGATTACGCGTTTGCGGAAAAAAGCGGATTGCATTGGCTTGATTCTGGATATCCTTGACTGTACGCTTTATGAATGAAAGGGGAACCCCTTATGACACAGGCGATTATGGAAACTGTTTTTGATGTTCTTTATCTGGTGGGGGTGATCGTAGCCGGCGCTCGGATGGTGGCCGGTAGCCAAAAAGGCTCGTTGACTCAAAAGTTTGGGATCATGGCGATTGTGCTTGGCTCCGGGGATGCGTTTCACCTGATCCCGCGTATGTGGGCGCTGTGGACAACCGGGATGCAGGCCAACGCCGCGGCGCTTGGGTTTGGTAAGCTTGTGACTTCACTGACCATGACGGTGTTTTACCTGATCCTCTATTCGATTTGGCGTCAGCGGTACGGGGTTACGGGGCGCAAAACCCTCACCGTGAGCCTTTGGAGCCTTGCGATTCTCCGCGCAGCGCTGTGTCTGCTGCCGCAGAACGAATGGTTTACCGAGCCGCAACCGCTGCTGTTCGGCATCCTTCGCAATATTCCGTTTGCGGTGATGGGCGCGATCATCATTGTGCTGTATGCTCAGGAAGCTAAAAAGGCGAACGACGGCATTTTCAGGTGGATGTGGCTGGCGGTTCTGCTCTCCTTCGCGTTCTACATCCCGGTGGTGCTGTTCAGCGCCAGCGTGCCGGCCGTGGGGATGCTGATGATCCCCAAGACGCTCGCCTACGCGTGGATCGTGTGGATGGGCTGGAAGCTGTTTCAGCAGAAGTAAGAAAGGGTGGCAACCATGGAAAAACGGTTTGTGAATGCGGCCATCGCCTATACGGCGCTCGGGCTGGCAGGCGGCGTGTTTTACCGCGAATATACAAAGGCGCTGGGATTTTCCGGCACAACGGCTCTTTCGGTGGTGCATGCGCATTATCTGATGCTCGGGATGGCCATGTTTCTGCTTTTTGCGCTGCTCGACCATACTTACCATTTCAGCGCGCTGCCTGGCGCGCGCGGCTGGGTGATCGCGTACCACGTTGGGCTGAATGTAACGCTGCTGGGCTTGCTGGCGAGGGGCCTTACGGATGTGTGGGGCGCGGAGCTGTCCCGTGGGGTGGACGCATCCATTTCAGGGGTAAGCGGTTTAGGGCACCTCATTTTGGGAGTCAGCCTGATCGCGGTGCTGCTTTGCGTGCGTAAAAAGGCGGCGACAGGAGAAACCGGGAGTAGCCGCTGACCGGAGGGGATGACGGGGTAAACCACCTCGCCCATGCCATGTCGAACGATGCGCAGGCGAAAACGATTGGCTGGGTTTTGGCGTGTGTTAAGCCCCGGCAGGGGTTTCGGCGGCGCGCTCCGCCATGCCAACGCCCCTGCGGGCATGCCGGCGTTCCCCCATTGCCTGCCGGTAACCTTGACATTGCGGCTTCTGAACGCAACCGCCGTGCACGTTGCCGTTGCAACGTGGCAGGGGGGATTGGTTCCACTCGGTTGACCGGAGGGGTTTGGTGAATTTGGGATCAGAATGATAGTCGCGCGCGATTATCATTCTTTTTTAATGTGGTTTTAATGGCGGTTGCATTGTTATGCGCCAACCGGTTTGCTATACTGCGCTTGGGCGTGGGCACGGCGTAACCGGAGGGGGTCGCGCCAGCGACGCGGCTGCGACGCGCGCGGCCTGTGCAATAAGGAAGGGGCGGAGCCAAAGCGTGGATGCGATGATTGAAGTGACGGGCCTGCAAAAAGCATACGGCGAGGTGCAGGCGGTCAAAGGGCTGGATTTTACGGTGGAACGGGGGAAACTGTTCGCCTTTTTAGGGCCATACGGCGCGGGGAAGTCAACCACGATTGATATCCTGTGCACCATTTTGCGGCCGGACGCGGGGGATGTGCTTTTGGACGGGCATCGGCTGGGCGCGGAGGACGCGGCGATCCGCTCGACCATCGGCGTGGTGTTTCAGGATCACTTGCTAGACCCGCTGCTGACGGTGGAAGAAAACATCCGGGTGCGTGGCGGATTGTATCCGCACCGGCGAGCCACGCTGAACGATGCGGTGCGCCGCGCGGCGAAGGCAGCGGATGTGGGCGATTTTTTGCAGCGCCCCTATGGCAAACTGTCCGGCGGCCAGAAGCGCAGGGCGGATATTGCCCGCGCCCTTGTGCATACCCCCAAAATTCTGTTTTTGGACGAGCCGACCACGGGCCTGGACCCGCAAACGCGCAAGGGCGTGTGGGATAGCATCCGTACCCTGCAAAAAGAAGTGGGGCTGACCGTGTTTCTGACAACCCACTACATGGAGGAAGCCGCCGAGGCGGACGACGTGGTGGTGATTGACGACGGCCGCATTGCGGCTCGGGGAACGCCAACCGCGCTGAAGGAAGCGTACGCAAGCGATATGCTTAGGATAACGCCGCTGGATGAAGCGACGGTGACAGCCACGCTCGCGGCTGCCAACATTGCCTATACCCAAAACGCCGGGAGCATTACGGTGCGGCTGAACGTCACCTTGGACGCGCTGCCGATTTTGGAGCACCTGAAAGGCGCGATCAGCGGGTTCGAAGTGCTGAACGGCACGATGGACGATGCGTTTATCGGTATTACAGGAAGGGAGATTCGCCAATGACGGCTCTGTTATCCAGAAACCTGAAGGTGTATTTTCGGGATAAGGCCTCGGTGTTTTTTTCGCTGCTGGCGGTCATGATTATTTTTTCGATGTACCTGCTGTTTTTGGGCGATGTGTGGATTTCCAACCTGCCCAAGGTGGAAGGGGTGAAAACCCTGATGGATAACTGGATCATGTCCGGGTTGCTGGCGGTCACCTCGGTTACAACGGTGATGGGCGCGTTTGGAACCATGGTGGATGACCGGTCGCAAAAGATCATGAAGGACTTTAGCGCGTCCCCCATCAGCCGGGCCAAACTGGTTGCGGGGTATGAGCTGGCGTCGTTTACCGTAGGGGCGATTATGTCGCTGCTGGCGTTCGCGCTATCGGAATTGTACATTGTGTTTCGCGGGGGCGCGCTGCTGCCGCCGCTTTCCATGCTGGCGATGGTGGGGCTGATCCTGCTGGCATCGATGTGCAACACCGCGATGATTTCGTTTCTGATCTCATTTTTCAAAAGCCAGAATGCGTTTGGCACGGCGAGCAGCATTCTTGGCACTTTGGTTGGCTTCCTGACCGGGATTTACCTGCCGGTGGGGATGCTGCCGGACGCGATGCAGCTGGTGGTGAAAATTTTCCCGGTGTCGCACGCGGCGCTGCTGATGCGCAATGTGATGATGCGGGCCTCGTTAGAGCAGGTGTTTGGAAACGCTCCGGCCGCGATGGTTCGGGAGTTTGAGGAACAGATGGGCGTTGTGTTCCGGTTTGGGGATCAGGCGGTGTCGGGCACGGTGAGCCTGTTGATTTTAGCGGGTACAACGGTGCTGTTTTACGGGCTTTCCACGTTGCATTTCCGGCAAAAAAGCCGCTGACAATCCTCCCATCCCCGCCGCAGCGAAGATGGGTCAAGGGCGAAGCTCTTGGCAGGGCGCAGGGGTGAAACCTCTGCCGGGGTTTGGGGCAGCGCCCCAAGCCTGACGCCGCAGCGTTTGCCAAAGAAGCGAGCGAACAGCCCGCAGGGCTATGACGCGAGCGTCAACAGCGCATTGCGGAAAGGCAGAAGCCACTCCCCCCACCCCCGCCGCAGCGGAACCGGGTCAAGGGCGAAGCCCTTGGCAGGGCGCAGGGGTGAAACCTCTGCCGGGGTTTGGGGTAGCGCCCCAAGCCTGACGCCGCAGCGTTTGCCAAAGAAGCGAGCGAACAGCCCGAAGGGCTATGACGCGAGTGTCAACAGCGCATTGCGGAAAGGCAGAAGCCGCTCCCTCCACCCCCGCCGCAGCGGAACCGGGTCAAGGGCGAAGCCCTTGGCAGGGGTGAAACCTCTGCCGGGGTTTGGGGCAGCGCACCAAGCCTGACGCCGCAGCGTTTGCCAAAGAAGCGAGCGAACAGCCCGAAGGGCTATGAGGCGAGCGTCAACAGCGCATTGCACTATGGATAAGTCCAGCCACCCCGCCGCAGCGGAACCGGGTCAAGGGCGAAGCGCCTGCCCCATTCCGCCTTGGCGGTTTTTTTGATGCTGTTGCAAAAAGGAAAGCCCCAAGCCATGGATAAACCGAATGAGTTCATCAGCCGCGGCTTTTCGTGCCTTCCGATCTCGCGGCTTTACGTGGCATGTATTGCTGCATAAGGCTTCCGGTGGCGGAGGTGTAACTCCGATAAGCCCGGTATTTTTGCTCTTGCCCCCCCTTTTCGCTGTAGCGAAGGATCATCAACTGCCTTCCCCCGTTTTTTTCAGAAGATATCGGCCTGATTCCCGCTTTCACGTGCCTGAAAAACAGGCACTTGACACCAAGGCGGTAATCCGCTATACTTTAATTGGTGAAAGTTGTTTTAATTTTATAATGTAAGCATAATGCTTGCTTCGATAAGGCGCATCGGGTTCATTCTGCCACACAAAGGCGAGAAAGCAGGAGCCGATGAACTTCGCCAAAGCTCTGCCGGAAGGTCACGAACCGCCCGGCGACTGTGCGGAACAGCTGGATGCAGCGGTGAAAAGCCTAACGGGAGATAGGATCGACAGAAAAACAAGGCATGGGTTGGCAGGTTGACATCAGCGGGCGCGGTATGAGAATGCGGCGCGCGTTTTGGCATACGCTGTTTGATCCATCGCCACGCGAGGCGAACTGTCGTTATTTGAATTAACTCGGCGGGCGGCGTTCGCCTCGGCCGGTTAAGAATCATACCCCAGTTTCCGGCTTCATGGGTACCTTAATAAAATGCAAGGGAGATGCCAACCATGTTCTGGGCCATAGCGTCAATCGTGGTTTCAGTGGCCGCGCTTGTAGTCGCAGCGTACTTCTACAATTGGGTGAAGGCGTTGCCAAGCGCAAATGAAAAACTGGATCAAATCGGGAAACTGATCCGCGAGGGTGCGTTCACGTTTATCAAAAGAGAGTATAAAACCCTGCTGATCTTCTGCGGCGGCGCGTCCGTTCTGATTCTGCTGCTGTTTCCGCATCCCATCTGGACTGGCGAGGGGATTGGCAGCAACGTGAAAATGGTGATCGCCTACCTGTTCGGGTCCGCGCTTTCCGCTACGGCAGGCGTTGTGGGCATCAGCATTGCGACCATAGCGAACGTGAAGGCGGCTTCCGCAGCGCAAAAGGGCATCGCCCCCGCCTACATGGCTGGTTTCCGCGGCGGCGCGGTCATGGGCATGGCGGTCGTGGCCAGCTCGCTGCTGGGCACGGCGATCCTGTACCTGCTGACCGGCAGCCAGGAAATCATTATGGCGTTCAGCTTCGGCGCAAGCTCGCTGGCCCTGTTTGCCAAAGCGGGCGGCGGCATCTTTACCAAAACGGCGGACATTTCCGCCGACCTGGCCGGCAAGGTGGAGCTGGGCATCCCGGAGGACGATCCCCGCAACCCGGCCGTGATCGCGGATAACGTGGGCGATAACGTGGGCGATGTGGCCGGCATGGGCGCGGACCTGTTTGACTCCAACGTGGCCTCCATCGCTGCCGCCATCGTGATTGGCGCGGCCATGGGCCGGGTGGATCTGGTATTCCTGTTTGGCGCGCTTGGGCTCTTGGCCTCCATCGCGGGCGTGCTGCTGGCGCGCATTGGCGGCAATGGCGATCCCGGCCGCGCGCTCAACCGCGGCACCTATGTAACCTGCGGAATTTTTGCCGTGCTTACCCTCGGCGGCGTGCTGCTGAGCGGCTTTGAAATCCAACTCTGGGGCGCCGCGATGCTGGGCATGGTGGCTGGGGTTGTAATTGGCTTTACCAGCGAGTTTTTTACCGGGGATGATAAAAAACCCGTGGCGATGGTGGCGCGCGCGTGCCAGAGCGGCCCCGCGTTTACCATTCTGTCCGGTTTCTCCTACGGGTTGTGGAGCACGCTGCCGTCCATGGCGGGCATTGGGTTGGCCGCGCTGTTCTCCTACAAGCTCTGCGAGCCGCTGGGCGGCGATTACGCCATGCTGGGCATCGCCGTAGCCGCGCTGGGCATGCTCTCTGTCGTGGGTATGATTATCAGCAACGACGCGTACGGGCCCATTGTGGACAACGCGCGCGGCTTGGCCGAAATGGGCGGCTTGGGCGACGAGGTGCTGGAAATTACCGATAAACTGGATTCCGCCGGCAACACCTCCAAGGCCATCACCAAGGGTTTCGCCATCGGCGCGGCGGGACTGACCGTGATCGCGTTGCTTGGCGCGTTTGTTGAAACGGTAAAGGGCCACGGCGCAACCGTGAACCTGAGTCTGATGGAGCCGATGGTGCTGTTTGGCGTGCTGGTGGGCGCGGCGGTGCCCGCGATTTTCTCCGCGATGCTCATTTTGGGCGTGGATCGCAACGCGCAAAAGATGGTGGCTGAAATTCACCGTCAGTTCCGGGAGATTCCGGGCTTGGCCGAGGGCAAGGAAGGCGTTGCGCCGGAATACGGCCGCTGCATTGACATCGCGGCTAAAGGCGCAATTCAGGAACTGATCCCGGCGGGCCTGACGACAATTGTGATTACGTTTATCGTGGGCTTTATCGGCGGCGTGAACGCGGTGGGCGGCTATCTGGCCGGCAACATCGTCACCGGGCTTTTGCTTGCGCTGCTGATGAGCAACGCCGGCGGGCTTTGGGATAACGCTAAAAAGTTTATCGAATCCGGTAACTTCGGCGGCAAGGGGAGCGACGCGCATAAGGCGGCCGTGATTGGCGACACGGTGGGCGATCCGTTCAAGGATACCGCCGGCCCCTCGATCAACACGCAGATTACCGTTGTATCCCTGATTTCCTCGCTGTCCGCCGGCCTGTTTGTGGCGGCCTCGCTGATTAAATAATGAAGCTGGAAAGATGAAAGTGATGGAAAAGAATCAAACTCAAAAGAGCGCGGGGGGCAAAGCCCCCCGCGTCGGCTGGCTGTTTACGATGCTCAAGGGCGCGCTGATTGGCACGGGCGCCATTTTACCCGGGATCAGCGGCGGCGTGCTGTGCGTGGTGTTTGGGATTTATCGCCCCGTGATGGAGCTTTTGGCGCACCCGATACGGGAGCTGAAAAAGCATTTCTGGTTTTTTGTGCCGGTGCTGCTGGGGTTTGCGATTGGCGTGTTGGGGATTTCCAAACTGCTTCAATGGGTGCTGACAGAGGCGGAGGTTCCTGCGGTGTGGCTGTTCATCGGCCTGATTGTGGGCACGCTTCCCTCGCTGTGGAAAGAGGCGGGCAAGGAAGGCCGCACCAAGGGGAACCTGCTGGCGGGCGGGATCACCTTTGCGGTGATGCTTGCCTTCCTGCTGTTTGTGAAGGGCACGGGCACCGTGCAGCTGACCCCGTCCATCTGGCTTTGGGCGGCGTGCGGCGTGCTGTGGGGGCTGGGGTTCATTGCGCCGGGGCTTAGCCCGTCGTCGCTGTTCTTTTTTATGGGGGTTATGGAACCCATGATGCAGGGTATTTCCAGCCTTTCGCTGCAAGTGCTCTTGCCCATGGGGCTTGGGCTGATCGGGTGCGTGCTGTCGCTTTCCCGCGCAGTGGGCTGGCTTCTGAAAAACAAGTATGCGGGCACCATGCACGCCATTCTGGGGCTTGCGCTGGCTTCTACGGTGGTAATCCTTCCGCTGGGCACGGCTAAAACCTGGGTGGATTGGGTTGTGTACGCGGCCTGTTTTGCGGCCGGGTGCGCCGTAGCCCTGTGGATGGACGGAATGAACAGGAAGCTGGAAGCATCCGGGCAGAAAGACTGATGGCCGGTAGGGAGTTCCCTGCCGAGCGGAACCGGGCCAAAGATTTCGCGCTTGGAACCTGACCCGGGCTATTCGCCCCGGCCTCACCATTTAGACAAATGGAGAGCGCCCCTACATAATGGTAGGGGCGCTCAAACCGTTGACAAACCGGATTGAGTCCATAAGCCGCACCCCATTGTGCCTTCGGCACTCGTGGTGCTAACGCTGAATGTGTGGCCACATAAGGCCTCCGGCGGGCAAGGGCAATGCCGATGCACCCCACAAGGGCTTTGCCCTTGACCCATTTTCGCTGCGGCGAGGGTTTTTCAGCAGTCTGAGCGCCCCTACACAATGGTAGGGGCGCTCTGGTATTTTATAAAAGAAATGGTTGCATACTCTGCCGACCCGCGCAAGCGACGTCAAACCCGTTGCATGAGCGAATGCTTCGCTTAACCCACCGTTGCCTGCACCCGTGCCCGCCACCCCGACGGAACAGAGTTCCAAGGCACATCGCCTATTCCGCCGCGCCGCTCTCCGGATGGGGAACCAGCCGGGCCGCGCGCTTTGGCAACTGAGCCAGCACAATGCCCACAAGCATCAGTCCGCAACCCAGAAGCTCGCGCGTGGAAAGCAACTCGCCCAAAATCACCCATTGAGCGAGCACGGCAAATACGCTTTCAAGGCACATCAGCAAAGAAGCGACGGTGGGGTCGGTGTCGCGTTGCGCAACCATCTGTAAGGTGTAACCGAGGCCGCCGCTGAGCATGCCGGCGTACAGTAGCGGAACCCAACCCTTGAGAAGCCCCTGAAACGTTGGGTGCTCGGTTAACAGCATCATGACTGCGCATAAAGTTGAAGCAACAAAAAATTGCAAACAGCTCATGCGCACGCAGTCCGTCTTGGGTGAAAAATGGTCGATGACCAGAATGTGCACCGTATAAGCTGCCGCGCAAAGCAGCAGGTATAAATCCCCAAGGCTCACGGAGAACGTATCGGTTACGCAAAGCAAAAACAGGCCCAGCACGCAAAGGCCCATAGCCAGCCAAACATTGCGGCGCACGGAACGGCCGAAAAACAGCCCGCTCAGCGGCACCAGCACAATGTAGAGCGCGGTCACAAACCCGGCTTTGCCAGCCGATGTTTCCTTGATGCCAAACTGTTGCAGGCTGCTACCCAAAAAAAGCGCCACGCCGCAGCATAACCCGCCCAGCAGAAGCGTGCGCTTCTGCGCTTGGCTCATTGCACGAAATGGACGGGACGCGCTGGCGGAAGCGTTGCCCCCGGTTTGGGTGCGTTTGCGCTCGATAGCGTCCAACAGCCGGATGCAGGGGAGCAAAACCAGCGCGGCTACCAGCATGCGCGCGGCGTTAAACGTGAAAGGCTCCATCGCGTCCATCGCCACATCCTGCGCGACAAACGCGACGCCCCAGATGAGGGCGGTCAGTAACAGTAGAAAATTGGCGCGTAATCTTTTACTCATGGTTACATCCTTTCGGAACATGGGGCGACGCCCGCCAGGCTCCGGCATATTGCTTTTAAAGGAGCGGGCATCGGCCTGAAAATTGGAATTATCGCTCGGCGGCGGCCAACGCGGGCCGGTTGAAGAACCGATGCAGGCAAGCCGCCAAAGAACCAGCGCATGCTGACAAGCCTATCTAAGTAACGGCAACGCAGGCAAGCTGATCCAGCGATTTGAGAGTACCGGCAAGCTCGCTAAATAACCTGTGCGTGAAGGCAACCCCCGCCAAAGAATTGGCGCACGCACCAAAACTCCGCAATGAAACGACTGGCGCAGGCAAGCCCGTCGCATCACCCGCGTACACAGGCAAGCCCAACAAACAACCCACTCACGCGGGCAACCCCTCACAGACCCGGCGTACACAGGGAAGTTCAACAGAGAAACCGCTCGTGCAGGCAAGCCCGTCGCATCACCCGCGTACACAGGGAAGTTCAACAGAGAAACCGCTCGTGCAGGCAAGCCCGTCAATGAACCCGCTCACACAGGCAAGCCTGTCGTATCACTCGCGTATACAGGGAAGCCCAACAAAGAACCAGCTCGTGCCAGCCAGATGAAAAACCTGCCGGATGGCATTGGCACGCGCGCGTAATTCAGTAAAACAGCCCGGCGCGGGGCAAGCGCCGGGCATAACCAGTCATTCCGCAGGGAGCGCGCGTGCGCGGCGACGGGAAGGGCCGGAGAGGTTCGCTGCTGATTGGTGGGTTACGGTTGGAGCGTACCGCCCGCATCCAGCGTGGCAATCTGCGCGACGCGGCGGGCGTGGCGCTCGCCGTTGAAGGTTGCGGTAAGCCACGTGCGCACAATCATTTTGGCCAACTCGCTGCCCACGACGCGCGCGCCCATCGAGAGCATGTTGGCATCGTTGTGCTCGCGGCTCATGAGCGCGGAATAGCAATCCGAGCACATCACACAGCGAATGCCCTGCACCTTGTTGGCGGCGATGCCAATGCCCACGCCGGTACCGCACATGATAATGCCCAGCTCGCACTCGCCGGACGCGACGGCCCGCGCGGCAAGCTCCCCGTATACGGGGTAATCCACACGGTCATGCGTAAAGGTGCCAAAATCGCGGTAGGGGAGGTTCAACTCCTCCAAAACAGCTATCACATGGGGTTTCAGGTCAATACCGGCGTGGTCGCAACCAATGGCAATCATGGAAACGCTTCCTTTCGTTTTGGGTATGAAATCCGTACAAGCCGATTCGGGCGCAGGCCCGTTTTACGCGTCAGGCATCGCTGAAGGCGATGCGGTTGAGACCGGCCGCCTGAGCGATTTCTACGCGCCGCGCGATGATCTGCGCAATATCGGAAATGTTCACATCCCGGTTTTCCGAAAGCAGGAAAACGCCCATGGCGACGTTCAGGCGCACATCCTCATACCCTTGCAGGCGCAGGGTGCTGACGCGCTGCACAAGTTCCACCATGCGCGCGCGCAAAAGCAGCCGGGGGATATTGTCCATCACAATCGCGAAGGTGTTGGTGCCGTAACGCACCACAAAATCGCCGCGCCGTCGGCTGATGTTGGCGGTGAGCAGGCGTCCGATGGCGATGACGGCTTCGTCGGCCACCTGATAGCCAAAATGGCCGGCTACCCGCTCCAGCCCGTCCACATCCATCATGGCGACCGCCACATCCGTTTTGTTCAGGATCGCCTTGTTGCATAAAAGAAAAAGCTTCTCATCAAAATAGGGCTTGTTGAACAGCCCGGTTGCCGTATCCAGATGCAGCTGCGCGTTAAATGCCGTGATGCGGCTGACAAACTCGTTGTTGCCATAGGCGCTGAGCAACACCCGATCATTTACCTTGTTGACAATTTCCAGCACCAACGAGCGGCCTTCCAGGGTGATGGGCATGGCGATAACGTAGAAAATATCGTTATTCACAAATTCGTACTTGGTTTGCCGTTCGCCTTCCTGCAAGGCCCGGAGGCTGATGCAGTTCAGGCAGCGTTCGCGGCGACGGTTCCACACGGAATAACAGTTGAAATCATCATCGCTCTGGCCGGCGCTCACGGACTCAGCCAACGGCTCGTTCGCGGCGCGAACGGGGTCCACTACGCGCACCAGATCAAAAATGGTACGCAACGTGGTGAGGGTTTGCGCAATTCCCTCAGTGGTGTAAGTCCGAATCATTGGCTCACCCTTTCGCGTATGCGGCCGTACCGATTGCATAACTGTGCAGTATGCTTATTATAGCATGGTTGTGCGCGAATAGACAATCCAAAACCGTATGAAACCGCACGAAACTGCATGAAAATGCGGTTCCCGGCTTGTGAGGGAACTTCAGCAATTCCCTGCGGCGTTCGCCTCCCAGCCCTGCTGGCCGTTTGTGCGCCTGCTGTGAATGTAATGCGGCATCAAAGGTTGGCGCTGCCTGAACCCCGGCGGAGGTTTCGTCCTTGCAGCCAACATGTGCCTTCACCCCCTGGCCCGGTTCCGCGTCGGCGATGGTAGGGCGCAGAGAGAATCAGCTGTGCTTTTTACCGCTCGACCCCTAGCCCTGCGGGCTGTTCACACGCCTGTGGGTATGACAATGCGGCATCAAATGTTGGCGCGCTGCCCAAACACAGACAGGCGTTTGGCTTCCGCGCCCCGCAAGGGGGTTACCCTTGACGCGGTTCCGCAACGGCGGAGGCATGGTAAGTCAAAAATTCCGAATCATACACTGTACCTTTACCAAACAGTAAACCGCCACCCAATCCATTAAGCCGGGAGGCGGTTTGACGACTGTATATACCGTAAGAAAGCCAACAACAATGATTGAACCCAAAATCCCAATTGCTTGAGCCTGCAAAGCCTCGCTGTTCCCTGAAAAGCTTTCTCAGGTTCCCGTCAGAGGGTTTCCGGGTCTATGATGCCCACGATGGTTAAATCGCTGGGCGGCGGGGCTTCCTTGCTGATAACCAGCGCCGCCTCGGCACGGCCAATCATGTACACCGTATCGCCGGGGCCTGCCTGCCGGGTGCCGTCGCAGGCGATTACCAACCCTTTTTCCGCGCCGTTGACAATCTGGCGTACCACCATGAGCTTGATGCCTTCCAGCGTCGGCGTTTTCACGGTGCAAACCACTGTGCCGACCACGCGCCCGATGTTCAAGCCGCCGCCCCCTTATCCGTGACAGTGCGTTGTTTTTCCCTGACAGGTGAATGAGTCGATCACGCCGCATATGGTGACGCTCGCAATCAGGGTTTTGTCGCCCATCACCATTTGGGCGGCGCCGCCGTCGTTGTTCACAAGCACAATATCGCCTACGCCCGCGTTGGCCGCGTCCAGCGCTACCAGTTCCTCGCCCACTTCGTTTAAGGCAAGGTCCAGATGGCGCACTTTGAGCAGCTTGATGCCGACGTATTTCTCATATTTGACGGTGGATACCACCGTGCCGGTCACGCGCCCCAGTTTCATAGGCTTCCATCCGCCTTTGCTTTATCGTACTTGCGCTGGCCCATCACGTCCACAAAATCTACAATGCCTACAATGGTGCTGTCTACGGGCTTGCCGGTGGTTAACTCGGTCTGCCGGCTGGAGCTGCCGCCCGCCCACATCACAATTTCGCCTTCGCCCGCGCCCACGGTATCCACGGTGACAAACGGGCTGCCCTTTTCCTGCATGGTATCCATGTCGATGGGCACGGCCACCAGCAGTTTAAGCCCTTCCAACCGGTCGGATTTGCGGGTGCTCACGATGGAGCCGATCACTCTCGCCAGTTGCATGCGTTGTTCTCCTTCGCCTTGTCGTAGGTGCGCGCGCCGCGCATATCAATACTGTCCAGAATGCCGTAAATGGAATAGTCTGTGGCGAATTTTTTGGAGGTGTCGGTCTGGCGCGCGGAACTGCCGTAGGCGCAAAATACCAGATCACCCTCGCCCGCGCCCACATCGTCCACGCAGATGACATAATCATCCTTCATTTTCAGCGTATCTAATTCCACTGGCTGCACGATCAGTAGCTTCGCGCCCGTGAGGGTGGAAACCTTGTTGGTGCTGACCACATTGCCGGTAACGCGCCCTACGAGCATTTTGCCCCTCCCGCCCTTCAACAACCGTATCCGTATACCCAATGCCCCATTTTCCCCAACCCTCAAGCGCCCAAAACCCTGCCCCTCCAAAAGATGGCGGGTAAAGACACCGTAACCCCGTACCCAAGGGCGCTTTAGCGCCCGCCCCCCAAGGGAGCTTTAGCGACCGCGTCCCAAAGGGCGCTTTATGCGCCCGTTGAATTTGCCGCCGGTTTTGTGCTCCCGCGCACGACCAGCCGCGAGGCCAGCCGCATGTGCATGCTGGGCCAGTTGGGGGATTTGATGCGCTTGCGCAGCGTGTCCACCGCAAGGGTGCCCATGGCGCTGCGGCTGATGCGCATGGTGGTAAGCGCGGGCATGGTCATGGCGCTGAAGGGAATATCGTCCACGCCGATGATGGACAGATCCTCCGGGATGCGGTAGCCCGCTTCGCGGATGGCCTTCATAACGCCAATGGCGACGGTATCGTTGTCCGCTACGCACGCGCCGTGGGGCACGTATGCCCCGTCCTCCAAAAGCCGCTTCATATCCTTGTAGCTGCCGTTGAGGGTGGGCATCAGGCTGATCGGCTCCGGCACGGACAGGCCCAAGCGCTTCATCTCCCGCAGGTACCCCTGATAACGCTCCTCACAGTTGCGCACGGGCACGCTAAAACGGATGTAGCCGATATCGCGGTAACCCAATTCAAAAAGGTAGCGCACGGCCTCGGCGCTGATGTTTTCGTTGTCCATCACCACGCTGTCGATGTGCAGGTCGCTCATGCTGTTGTCCAGCACCACCAGCGGCACGGTGAGGATGTCGAGCAGCTTGTAATCGTTCTCCTGCAATTCCGTACCCATGAGGATAATGCCGTCCGGCGGGGTGTTCATCACCTCGCGCAGGGTTTCTTCCGCAGTGGCTACTTCGCAGTTGACCATGGTCAGATCATAACCGTAGTGGCGGCATTCGCTTTCAATCTGGTCAATAATGGAGGCGATGAAGCCCTGATTTTCTTCCAGCGCGATGCCGTGGGTGCGAAATTTGATGACGCATACGCGAAACCGCTTGGGTTTGCTTGCGTTGCGCTTTTGCCCGGGCACGATGTAGTTGTTTTCCTCAATCACAGTCATAACCCTGCGGCGGGTTTCTTCGCTGATGCCCTTTTTGTTGTTGATGACCAGCGAAACCGCAGCCGGTGATACCCCTGCCAGATTGGCAATTTCCCTGATCGTCATGTGGCATCCGTCCTTCTGTTGTAGATACAATGTGCTTGGGGCATGGACCGGCCCGCGAGCGTAGCGCGGGGCACACAGGGCGGATGTATACCGATTTGCCATCCGGCGCGTTTTCCGCGCCGGATGGCGGCAACGTGCCTAACCCAAGGCAACCGCCTGTGCAAAACCGTCCATTAGCAATGCCGCGACGGCGGCGCCGGGATCCAGATACTCGCGGCTTTGCTCGCCGCGGATTGCCATGCGCCCGTGCTTAGCCAGCATTCCCCGCGTGGCGAGAAACGCGTCGTTCGCGGCTTTGGCGGCCAGCGGCGCGGCAGTTTGCAGGTTGTCGGGGTTGGCGCGCAGCGCTTCGACCGCCGGCCACAGCCCGTCTAAAAAGGTTTTATCACCCAGCTGTGCCTTGCCGCGGTTTTGTACCCCGGCAAAGTATGCTTCAAAAAATTTGACCCAATCGCAACCTTTGAACGATTCGACGCCCTTCAAATCTTTTCCTGCATTCATCAAACCGCTTGCCATCAGCGTGCCCATGGTGGAGGGTACGGCCGAGCCCATGGCTTTGCCCGCGAAATAGGCAAGCTTGCCAAAATCGGTTTCGGGGCTGTCCTTGACGGCGTCGTACGCGGCGCGGAAGCCGTCGGTCATGGTCAGGCCCAGATCGCTGTCGCCCACGGCGCCGTCCAGTTCAATCAGGCGCTGCTTGTTGGCGGCCATGGTATCCGCCCAAACGGAAAGTACGGTTTTCAAATCCGGCACGGGTACCCCCCCTTAATATTGAAACTGGTGAAAAAACGGCGTGTTGGCAGGCGCGGCAAGGTACATTTTCAGCTCGTCATCCACCTTGAGCAGGCTGATGGACGCGCCGGCCATTTCCATGCTGGTGGCATATTCGCCAATGTAGGCGTGGAACACCTTGATGCCTTTTTCCGCCAGCACTTCGTTAACGCGGCGGAACATCACGTACTGCTCCTCCAGCGGGGTGGCCCCCAAACCGTTGATGAGCACGGCTACCTCGTCGCCGCTGCGGTAGGGAAGGTCGCTGAGCACAGGGGTGAGCATTTCATCCACAATGCGGTCGGCGGGCTCCAACGCGCCGCGACGCACGCCCGGCTCGCCGTGGATGCCCATGCCAATTTCCATGTCGCTTTCGCTGATTTCGAAGCTCGGGCGGCCAACGCGCGGCACCGTGCAGCTGGAAAGGGCCACGCCCATGGTGCGCACATTGTCGCAAACCTTGTCGGCCACGCGCTTCACATCGTCCAGCGAGAGGCCGGCTGCCGCGGCCGCGCCCGCGCATTTGAACACAAAGAAGATGCCCGCCACGCCGCGGCGTTTGTTGGGTTCGCCGGGGAGCGCCGCAGGGCCGGCGACATCCTCGCCCGCCACACAGCTCAGCACCCGAATGCCATCCTCAAAATCGGCCATTTCGGCGGCGCTGTCAAAGTTGAAAATATCGCCGTTGTAGTTGCCGTAAATGTAGAGCACGCCCGCGCCTTTGTGAATGCGGCGGGTAACGGCGAGCATCTGCTCAGCGCTGGGGGATTGAAACACATCGCCAATGGCGCAGCCGTCCAGCATCCCTTCGCCCACGTACCCCAGAAACAGCGGCAGATGGCCGGAACCGCCGCCGGTGGCAAGGCCCACCTTGCCCTCGTGTGCGCGCGCGTTTACCAGGCAGTGAAGATCGTCGCCCGTATAGGTTACCTCGCCGGGATGGGCCGCGTAGATCCCCTGAAGCATCTCAGGAATGAAGTTTTCCACGGTGTTTAGAATTTTTTTCATAGTCCTGTTCCTTTCTCTGGGTGCGGGTGAAGCACAGGCCCGCACAATGCGTTGCCGGCTGGGGGAGAAAAAATCGGGGGGGGTTCAGTCGGCAACGCGCTGCGCGGGAGAACGGCGTCATAATGGGATCAAGCGCGAAGCGTTTGCGCAAGGCAGGGCGCATCCGTCGCGTCGCTTAAAAAGCAGAGGGGCAGGCGGGAGTAAACGCCGTATTTTGCGGCAGAGCGGAGCCTCCGGCGGGCGCGGGCTTTACGGTTGCGCATCAGGCATAGCCCTTGCCTTGCTTCCGCTTTGCGGCGCGGCGAGGGCGAAGGCGGCCGTGCCGCGGGAAGGGAACCTGCGCCCCTTCCCGCAGGGCAAAGCCAGCGCGCCTAAGGTGTGTGCGCCGCCACGGGCGGGTTACAGCACGCCTTTTTTGAGGATAATGCACGCGTACAGCGCGCGCTCGCTGGTGGATACGCAGGCGTATGCCTTGCGCGCCCGGTCATAGAAGGCGAAACGCTCCACCTGACCGATGGCAACGCCGGGCTGGTGTTTTTGCACGGTGGCGGTAAAATCCTGCCAGATGGGCGGATCGCCGTCCAGCGTGCCCGGCACAACCTGCATCAGGTTGACCGGGGTTTCCACAAACGTATCCAGCGGCAGCAGGCTCAGGATCGCGTCCAACAGCTCCACGCCGCCCAGGCCGTCGCAGCGCACCACGCGCTGGCCCAAGCTTTGCGCCGCAAAGTTGGCGTCGCCGATCACGATTTCGTCACCGTGGCCCATTTCTGCCAACACCTTGAGCAGCTCCGGGGAAAGCAGGGGAGAAATGCCTTTTAACATCGGTGTGTCCTCTCCGCTTACAGCTTGGGCAAAATCAGTTCCACATCATCGTGCGGGCGGGGGATCACATGCACGCTCACCAGCTCGCCCACGCGTTTGGCAGCCGCGCCGCCCGCTTCCACAGCGGCCTTCACCGCGCCCACGTCGCCGCGTACCATCACGGTGACCAGCCCGCCGCCCACATGCACCTTGCCGATCAGGTGCACATTGGCCGCCTTGACCATTGCGTCCGCCGCCTCGATCGAACCGACCAGACCCTTGGTTTCCACCATACCCAACGCTTGCTTTTCCATGATATGTTCTCCTTTCGAGGCGGGTTACGCCTTGGTGCTCTTGATGACCTTCGCGGCGGTTTCTTCCACGGAGGTGGGCAAAACGGCTTCCACATCGCTGTGCGGACGGGGAATCACGTGCACGCTGATCAGCTCGCCCACGCGCTTGGCGGCCGCGCCGCCCGCTTCCACGGCGGCTTTCACCGCGCCCACATCGCCGCGTACCATCACGGTTACCAGTCCGCCGCCCACATGTTCCTTGCCGATCAGGTGAACGTTCGCCGCCTTGACCATCGCGTCCGCCGCCTCAATCGCGCCTACCAAACCACGGGTTTCGATCATTCCCAACGCTTCCTGCATGTTGATTGCTCCTTACTATGTTTGAAATTTAGAGAAGTGCCTTCACCATATCCATATGGGGCGACGGAATCACGACGCTGGAGCCGATCAACCCCCTGGAACCTTCGCTAAGCCCGATGGCTTTGCTGGCCGCTTCCACCGCGGCCACCTCCCCGGTGAACACCAGAAAGGATTTGCCGCCCATGCCCCGGCCGAGCCGAACCTCGATCAACTCAACCTCGGCGGTTTTCACGGCCGTATCGGCGGCGCTGATGGTGCTGGCCAGGCTGAAGGTTTCGATGACCCCGACGGCCTGCGCCGTTTCCACCGTGGGCGCGCCCGACATGGCGAGCACCACGCGCTCGTCCACGTTGGGGATCACGAGGCTATCCACCAGCGCGGTTTCCGCGCCTTCCACACCGGCGGCCACCGCCGCCCGAACGGCGGCCACATCGCCGCTGATGAGCACGATATACTTGCCCGCGCACGCGGTTTGCGCTGCTACCAGCTCCACCGCCGCCGCCTTGACCATTGCGTCCCCCGCGAACACCCCAAGCGGGATGCTGTTGGTTTCTACCACACCGATGGCCGTCATGCTTCCCATTCCCTCCCGCTTATTCGCATTTGATGGTGATTGCTGTTTCGCTGACTTCGGTTACCATGCCGCCGATGCTGGCGTGTACCGCCGCGCCCAGCGACTTTTCCGGGATACGCCCGATCAGCTGGCCCCTGGTAACCCGATCCCCCGCCTTCACCACCGGCTCGGCGGGCTTGCCAACATGCTGCCGCAGCGGGATGCGAACCTGCCCTGGCGCGAGCGTCACATCGCTGAAAGGCGCGGGCACATCGTAGGCGCTCAGGTGCATCCGCGCGATCAGGCGCGTTACAGGCACTTCCTTGAGGGTAATCCACGGGTCGGGCGCGATGTTCTCCTCCGGCACGGGCCGGATGCCCGCCTTGCCCAACTCCTGCTTGAGCTGGGTCATCACAATGGAGGGGGTCAGGCCCATTTCGCAGGCGAAATTGGTGCACAGCCCGCAGCTGGAGCAGGCCAGCACGCCCGCCGCATTGCCCAGCAGCTCGCCGTTTCCGGTGGAAAGCGCCCGCATGGCCTTGTGCGGCTCCACCGGCAAGCCCATAGCATGGCGCGGGCATAGCTGGGTGCAGCGGTTGCACTGGCAGCAGATGGCCCTTGCCAGCCGCGCCTGCTGCGCCATGGTCATTTCCCGCATGCGAATTTGCGGGTGCGTGCGCTTGAGTACCAGAAGGCCGCCGGTCGTCTTTGTGATGGGATCCTCCCAGTTGCGGCACAGCTGCCCCATGCAGGGGCCGCCCACAATCAGGGCATATTCCTGCTCGTCGCCCATAAACCCGCCCAAGCGGAGCGTTTCCCGCATGCTTGCCCCGATGGGCACGGACAGGGTCATCGGTTGCGGAACTTCGCCGCACAGGGTTACCCATTTGTCGGTTACGGGTTGACCGTCCGCCGCGTTGGCGATCGCGATGGCGGTGCCGACGTTGATGACCACGCACCCCGTGTCAATGGGCAGCTTCCCGGAAGGCACCACCCGGCCCGTGACCTCAAAGATCACGTTTTTTTCATCGCCGGAGGGGTAGTAGCTTTCCATCAGGTGCAACCTGAGGTTGGGTTTGCCCGCGATGGCCTGGGTGAGGGCTTCCACGGCTTTTTCGTAATGGCGTTTGGTGGCGATGACGCCCTCCGGGGCGTGCGCCGCTTCCATGGCCAGCAGCAGCCCGCGCACCACCCGGTCCGCCTGGCGCTGCATGCTCAGCTGATCGACCCGGAGGAGCGGCTCGCACTCCGCGCCGTTTACAATCACGCGCTCCGCATGAACGCCCAGCTTCACGTGCGTGGGGAAGCCCGCGCCCCCCGCGCCCACGACGCCCGCGTTGCGGATGGCTTCAATCACATCCATAACCACGTCTCCTTAACTGATGCGGAAATCTCCGTAGAGCACGCAGCGGCGCAACCGGGTAAAGGTTTTGGCGCTGGTAACGCCTTCGCCGGTCGGCGTGGCGATGGTCATGGTGGTGAAGCCTTCGCCCCCGAAGCCCAACCCGGAATAGCTGGGCGCGTTTTTCACAAAGATGGTGGTGTTCATTTTCCGGGCGGCCTTGCTCATGTTGTGCACGTTGGTGGAGTGGATCATGGCGCTGTGCTTGCAGCCCTGCTCGGCCCGGTAGGCCTCGTCCACCGCCTCGTCAATGTCGCGCACGCGCACAATGGCCAGCACCGGCATCAGCATTTCAGTCATCACAAACGGATGGTTACGGTCCACGTCCGCGATCACCAGCCGGGGGTTGCCGGTAAAGCTCACGCCCGAATCCCGAAGGATCACGGCCGCATCATGACCCACATACTTGCGGTTGATGACATATCTGCCGTTTTTCTCGATCAGCACGGTTTTCACGATCCGGTCGATATCCGCGCCGGAAACGCGGTACGCGCCGTTTTTCTCCATGGCGGCCATCAGGCGGTCGGCCACGGAGGCAAACACGAACACTTCCTTTTCGGCGATGCACAGGACGTTGTTGTCAAAGCTTGCGCCGTCCACAATGTCCTTGCCGGCCTTTTCGATGTCCGCAGTGTCGTCCACAATCACGGGCGGGTTGCCGGGGCCGGCGGCCACGCACTTTTTGCCCACCTTCATGGCGACGGACACCACGGCCTCGCCGCCTGTGATGGAAAGCATGGCGATATCCGGATGGGTCATGATGGCCTGCCCGCTTTCCAGCGTAGGCTCCCGCACGGTGGTGATGAGGGTTTCCGGCCCGCCCGCCTTAACGATGGCTTCCACCATCAGGCGCATAGCCTCCTGCGAGGCGCGCTTGGCGGCGGGGTGCGGGTTAAACACTACGGCGTTGCCCGCAGCGATCATGCTGATGGAGTTGTTGATGACCGTGCTGGTCGGGTTGGTGGAAGGGGTGATGGAGCCAATCACCCCAAAGGGCGCTTGCTCAATCATCATCAGGCCGTTGTCGCCGGTTTTGCAATAGGTGCTCAAATCTTCAATGCCCGGCGTGCGGCGCGCTACCAGCAGGTTTTTCTGGATTTTATCGGCAATGCGGCCATAACCGGTTTCCTCGTTGGCAAGGCGTGCCAGCGGTTCGGCGTTGTCGATGGCGGCTTTGCGCATGGCGGCGATCAGCTCGCCGCGCAGCTCCAGCGTGCTTTCGGCCAGCTTGTGCTGGGCGGCCTTCGCGTTGGCGATGGCTTCCTCGGCGGTGTCGCACAGCCAACGGCCGGTGCAACCGCCTGCGGGGGCCGCTTTGGCGGCGGGCGCGGCCTGGCTTGCCGCCGGGTTCAGCGAGCCGGACAGGGTTTTAACAATTTCATCCGTGATCTGGCGAATCTCCTGTTCCGTTAATGCCATAGCTTTCAGGCTCCTTATATGAGTTGGATCAGCTCGATCCCCCTTGCGGCGGCGGCGTCGCGCGCCAGCGGGGTGAGGATCGCGTCCTTACCGTAGCGGATCAGTTTATGCCCGGCTTCGGCGGCGGCGATGACGTCCGTTTCGGTAATCAGCCGCCGTGGCTCCGTGGAAAGGTCAAGCAGGGTGGTTTTGATTTCTGGGCCTTTCGCCGGGGCATAGGTGTTTACCTCCGGCGCGGGCGCGGGTTTGCGGCCGGGCTGGTAGGTGGAAAGTTCCGGGGCGCGGGTTGCGGGCGGCGGGCTTGAGGGCGCGGGCCGCGCGATTGCGGGCGCTGCCTGTACGGGCGCTGGGCTTTGGCTGACGGGCGATGCCAGTCGGATGCGGCACAATTGCCCGTCCGTAACGCCGCAGGCGTTCGCCTCGTCCTTGTCGATGTGGGCTTCAAGGCTGTGCGCGTCGCCGCTTCGCACGGCGACATTGTTCAGCACCGCGGCGCGCGGGCCTTCCACTTCCAAAGTGACCACGTCGCCGTCCTGTAAGCCAAAACCTTCGGCTTCGGCCTTGCTCATGTGCAGGTGGCGCGCGGCCACGATCACGCCGTGATCGATGGTTACGCGGCGCTCGCCGTTGCTCAGCGTGCAGCCGGGGGTGCCCGCCGTTTCGCCGCTCATGCGCAGCACGGGCTTTACGCCCAGCTTAAAGCAATCGGTATAGCTCAGCTCAATCTGCGTTTCCTTGCGGGCGGGGCCGACCACGCGCAGCGAGAGCTTGCCCTTTTCGCACTCCATGGTTACGCTTTCGTTGCAGGCAAATTGCCCGGGTTGCGCCAAATCGCGCATGCGGGTTAATTGGTAGCCCTCGCCGAACAGCCGCTCCACATCCGCCTGGCACAAATGCACATGGCGGTTGGAGGACGAAACCGGCACAAAGCGTTCGCCTGTTTTGGCCAGCTCCGTCAGCACGATCCGGAGCACCATGCCTTGCAGATTTTTCTCATTCATCTTATTTTTTCTGCGCTTCCTGCTTTTTGCGGAAGATTTCCTTCAGGCTTTCGGTAAACGGAGGCCGCGCGATGCCGTACTCGGTGATGATCGCGGTAATCAGCTCGTGATCCGCAAAGTCGAAGGCGGGGTTGTAAACGTTGACGCCCTCGGGGGCCATGCGCTTTTTATACCACATCTCGGTTACTTCTTCGGCGGGGCGCTGCTCGATGGTGATATCCTCGCCTTTTTCAATGTTCATGTCGATGGTGGAGGTGGGGCCGCAGACGTAGAAGGGTATGCCGTAATACTTGGCCAGGATCGCCACGCCGCTGGTGCCGATTTTGTTGCACGCGTCGCCGTTGGCGGCCACGCGGTCGCAACCTACAAAGATGGCTTGCACCCAACCATTTTTCATGACCTGAGAGGCCATGTTGTCGCAGATTACGGTGGTATCTACCCCATCGGCGAACAGCTCGAACGCGGAGAGGCGCGCGCCCTGCAAAAGCGGGCGGGTTTCATCGGTGAACACCTTGAAATTCATGCCGCGTTCCCGGCCGAGGTGGATGGGCGCAAGCGCGGTGCCGTATTTGGAGGTGGCAAGCTGGCCCGCGTTGCAGTGGGTGAGGATGCCGCAGCCGTCCTGAATCAGGCTCAGGCCGTACTCGCCAATCTGGCGGCACATCCACACGTCCTCCTCTTTAATGGCGACGCATTCCTTGTGCAAAAGCGCCTTCAGCTCAGGCACGGTTTTTTCGGGATTGGAAAGCACAACGTTCTGCATACGGTTTAAAGCCCAGGAGAGGTTGACGGCCGTGGGGCGCGCGGAATCCAGATATTCCTTGGCGGCTTTGAACTGCGCGGCAAAATCCGCGTAGGTTTCGGCCTGAATGCGCTTGGCAGCGAGATAAACGCCGAAGCCGGCGGCTACGCCGATGGCGGGCGCGCCGCGCACCTGCAGCAGATAAATGGCGTTCCAGATATCCTTCTGCTCGGTCAAATGAAGAATTTCCACCTCGTAGGGCAGCTTGGTTTGGTCAATGATGACGAGCGCGCTTTGCTCATCGTCAAGGGCGACGGTTTCGTAGCTCATGATGTTCTTGTCGGCCATGGAGGTTCATCCTTTCGTGGGGGAATTTCGCGGGATTGTCGGCGGGTTCGGGCCGTGGAAAGGGCGCGCGGCGGAGGCGAAACGGCAAGCCGCCCGCGCATCCGCCCAACGCCTTACGCCTTGGCGGACGCCGCCTGAACGGCCGCGATAAAATCTTCGCCTTTTTGTAAAGCGGCGCGGTGCATGATGTAATCCTTGGCGCACAGGATGTTGACGCGTTCGGCGAAGGCGCGCTTGTCCTCGTCGGCGATGGTGGTCACGTCCTTCACCTGAGCCATGCCCACCGTGCGGCGGATCAGCTCGGTGCCGGCATACGCGGCGGTATCGGCCAGGATGGTGGAAAGGTACCATTCCTTGAAGCCCTTGGTTTTCGCCATGCGGTCGGTCACGCACTCGTCAAACACGGTGAGGAACTTTTGGCTAAACAGGTTGATGGTATCGGAAATCGCCTGAAGCGCCCAATCGCAGAAGGCTGTTTCCCCGGCGGCCACGCCGTTATCGTAGGCGAAAATCAGGTTAGCGACCACGTTGCCGATATCATACCCCATGGGGCCGTAGAAGGCGAACTCTGGATCGAACACGCGGGTGCTGTCCTGCTTTACAAAAATGGAGCCGGTATGCAGGTCGCCGTGGATCAGGGCCTGCGCGTTGTTCATAAAATCAAACTTGATTTTGGCGATTTCCAAATGCAGAGCCTCATCCTCGTACAGCTCGCGTTGCACAAACGCCGCGTTTTTGGGAAACACAAGGTTGCGGTGGTTGCAGTTGTTGTACGGCTCGGTAAGCACCAGATCCTCGGTGATCTCGCACAGCTCGGGGTTAATGAAGCGCTTGACCATATCCTTTTTGGCCTTGTGCTCCATGGCGACGTCGGTGGTTTTCAAAAGGGTGTTGACCATGTAGGTGGTGACGTCCTCGGCAAAGCGCGGGAAGGTTTCATGCCGCATCAGGGCGTAGCGCATCAGGGCGTGATCGCTCAGGTCCTCCATAACGCAGGCGCTCATGATCGTATCGTAACCGAAAATCTGCGGCACCAGCCCGGGCGCGTACTTCCACTGGATTTGCAGAATTTCGCTTTCAATGCGGTTGCGGTCGGTGGAAACCTTCATGTCGGCGGAAATGCGCAGCGACACGCCCGCCTGTTTGACAATCACGCTTTTGCCGGATGCTTCATCCACGACGCGGTACACGTAGTTCAGGTTGCCGTCCCCGATTTCCTTGGCGATCAGTTGAGCGTCCGCAGGCATGTAACCTTTTTCCTTGACGTACTCCAGCACGTCGGGGGTTTTCATGAGAAAATAGGTGTCGAAGCGGGACATGGTCAAGACTTCCTTCCTTTAATCGAGATGTTGATATTCCTTGCCGGGCTGCCGCCGCAGAACGCGACGGTCAGCGGAATTCGAGGTTGCGGGTATCGTCCGGGTCAACGTCTTGCAGCGCGCGTAGCTCCGCCTCGGTGGGCGGCGGGGTGGTGGACAGCGTGAGGTAGCGAAGGGGGAACCCCGTGCTTTGGGCAACTTCGTCCATGGAGGAGGTGGGGTGTACGCTTTTGACGATCAGCTCCCCTTTATAAACCGTAAACGCGCACAGCGGGGTGACAATATCGCTCACGTTACCACGGGCGGTTACAAAATCCAGCGTTTCGGTGAAGGTGCGCGGATCGTGCTTGGTGCGCCACAGGATGGCGCGGCGCGCCGTGGGGATCAGCACGGCGCTGCCGGCGCCTCCCGGTAAACGCACCTTGGGCTTGCGGTAATCCCCAATGACGGAAGCGTTCACTCCGCCGCGGTTGTCAAACTGCACGCCGCTTAAAAATGCCAAGTCCAGCCCGCCGCGCATGCTCAGGTCAAACACTTCCTGCAGGGGAAAGATCGCCTCGGCGGGGTCGGTCAGCTCGCCGCCCGCGCTGGTAAAGCTTTGCAGCCGGGGCCGGTGGGGGTCCACCCCGCCGGGAATGTTCAGGTGCACGGCATTGGGCGCATGGGTGGCTTTGGCCAGCAGCACCGCCACCATGGGCAGGTGGCTGCTGACGCCGTGGAACACCGTATCGCCGTCTTGGATGAGGCGCGCCATGCAGACCGCCATCATATCGCAGGGCCGGAGCATGTTACCCCCTCCTTGTGAGCCACGAAGCCAAAGCGGCTTCATCGGCCAGATTCAGGAACGCCAGCAGATCTTCCCGGTTCACGCCGTACAGCCCGTGGCACGCGCTCGGGGCCGCGCCGCGTGGGGCATCAACCACCGCGCTGACCAAAAAATGCGGAATGTCGGCTTTGACAGGGCTTGCGGCGAAATACTCCGGGCTTACGATGCGCTCCGCGGTTACAATGGTGGTTTTGGCGGCGCGGGATAAAAGCACGTCGTCATACTTGGGGGCTTCGATGAGGGCGTTGCCCTGCTCGTCCGCCACGTGCGCGTGCACGATGCACACATCGGGCCGCAAAGCGCGCACGGCGTTGAGCGTTTCACCCGTGAAAGGGTCGGCAACCGGGGCAAAGTAATCGTTGGCGGCCACCAGATCGCTAACCTGCAAACCGCGCACCGGCATAAAAGGAATGCCATAGCTGGCGGCCCGCAGCGCGGAGATAACGGTGTAACACGCGTGCTCGTGCGCGATCACCTGCCCGCTTTGCACGGCTTTGCGGTAGTGCTGGCAGAGGGAAAATTCCGTTTCGTAGCTGATGAAGCCCGCGTCCACCGTTTGCACGCAACCGGCAAAACAGAGCAGATCCACATCCATGCCGCCGGCGGTTTTCACCAGCCGCAGGCCGCGCTTATGCTGGCGAGCAAGCTCGAACACGGCCGCCATGGGCGCGCGGTTGAGCGTGTTGCCGCCGAGGCCCAGCAGCGCGCCGTCCGGAATGGTTTGCATGGCCTGAGCCATGGGCATCCGCTTGTTCATGAAGCTACCTCGTTTCAGATGGATTTACGGTAAATGCGCGCGCCTGCCGCTGTGAAAAGAGCGCGGCGACGGTTGGCGCCGAAGGCGGCGCGTAAACGTGGGAGCGGCGAACGCGCGTTTATTTGGCGGCGTTGGCGGCGATGTGCACCGCGTCCCACACGGAGGCGAACGGCGGCGCATAGGCGAGGTCCACCATACCCAGCTCCGGCGTGGTAAGCCCGGCGTGGATGGCTGTGGCAAAAATATCGCCGCGAAGCACCGCGCCTTTTTCACCCGCGATGTTTGCGCCCAGCAGGCGCAGCGTGCGCCGGTCATACAGCAGCTTTATCACAAGTTTGGTCTGGTTTGGGTAGTAGGCGGGGCGATCGTTGCTGGTAACAAGCTTCACGGCGAAATCCAGCCCCTTGCGCGCTGCGTCGGCCTCGCTGAGCCCGGTGCGGCACATTTCCAGATCGCACACCTTGATGGCGGCAGTGCCCAGCGCGCCCTCAAACTCCTCGTGCGCGCCGGCCATGTTGGCCCCTGCGATGCGCCCGCATTTGTTGGCAACCGTACCCAATGGAAGAAAATAATTCTCATGGGCAACACGGTGCCAGCATACCGCGCAATCCCCGGCGGAAAACACATCCGGCAGGCTGGTGCGCTGCTGCCGATCCACCACAATGGCGCCGTTGCGCGCCATGGCAATGCCCGTTTGCGCAAGGAAGGCTGTGGCGGGCTTGACGCCGATGGCCACCAGCACTGCGTCGGCGCGGTATTCGCCCCGGTCGGTGCGCACGGTTCGGGAATCGCCCGCTTCTTCAAAGGCGGTAACGCGTTCCTTCAGCCGTAGGGTAACGCCCTTTCGCTCCAGTTCCTGCGCGGCCATTTCCGAAAATTCCGGCTCAAAGGGGGCAAGCAGGCGCTCGGAGGCTTCCACAAGCGTTACCTGTTTATTCAGGTGCAGCATGGCTTCGGCCATTTCAACGCCGATGTAGCCGCCGCCCACGATCACCACTTCGTTTACGCCCTTGAGGTGGGCGATGCGCTCAAACAGCAGCCCGTCCTCCATGGTTTTCACGTAAAAAACGGAAGGCAGGTTCGCGCCCGGCACGCCCGGCATCACGGTGTCGCAACCCACGGCAATCATCAGCGCGTCGTAGGCGTCCCAGAAGGTTTCGCCGGTATCGTGATTTTTCACCTGAACGCTGCGGGCGACCGGATCTACGAGCAGGGCTTCGTGGCGCAGGCAGGTGCGAATGCCCATCTGGTCATACTGCTCGCGCGTGCGGGCAATCAGCTTGCCCGCCTCGGCATTGAAGCCGCCGATGTAATACGGCAGGCCGCAAGCCCCGTAGGAAAGAAAGCTGCCGCGCTCGTACACGGTAATGTCCGCGTCCGGCTTTTCCCGTTTCAGCTTGGAAGCGGCGCTCATTCCGGCGGCCACGCCGCCCAGCACGATTGCTTTCATCTGGTCAACCTCGCGTTCGCATTGATAGGGGTCAGTTATTCAGGCCCTGTAAGCGCTTGAGCACCGCCTGCGTAATGGCCTGCACATCCAGTTCGCTTTGCGCGGCGCCGGAGGCGCAGCCGCAGCCTACCGCGGGGGCGCTACCGACAGGGGAATTGCCGGCGATTACATCCTCCAGATTGGTAGGCTTAGCCGAGCAGGGCGGCACGCCGCCGGAGGTAATGCCCAAACGGTTGCGGATTTCGATCAGCTCGCCCACCTGCTCGCAGCTGAGCACGTTGGCCTTGCCGATGATGTTGCCGGTGTACATCAGCACCGTCGCGTAATGCTCGGTGGATTCCAACCGGTACCATGCGTCCATCAGGGTGGGGCCCCACGCCACCGCGCCATGGTTGGCCAGCAGCAGGGCGTTATAATCCTTGGCGTAGGGGGCGATGGAATCGGGGATCCCCTGCGAACCGGGCGCTTCATAATGCACGCAGGGCACGGTGCCAAGGTTGACCAGCGCTTCGGGGTAGATAGCCCTGTCCAGCCCAATGCCCGCGATGGCAAAGGAGGTGCTGATCGGGGGGTGCGCATGGCATACGCCCCTTGCTTCGGGGTTTTCCTGATAAATACGCAGGTGCATTTTGATCTCGCTGGAGGGGCCGCGTTCGCCCTGCGAAAGCACGGTGCCGTCCAAGCGCATTTTCACCATGTCCTCCTCGGCCATAAAACCTTTGGATACGCCGGTAGGCGTGGCCCAGAGGATGTCGTCGGCTACTTTACAACTGATGTTGCCGTCGTTGGCGGCCACAAAGTTTTTCGCGTACATCCGCTTGCCGATTTCCACGATCAGCTTTTTTGCCTCGGCGTCCGTAGGGTACCTGAGAGTGTTCGACATGTTTTCACCCACAACTCTTCCTATTATAATCGGTTGGCGTGTTTATGCTGTTAACGATGAAACGGCTCTGTTTAGGAATAAACACGTTCAGTAAACCACGCCTTCATTATAGTGAACAGATGGAAAGTTGTCAACTGTATCTTTCCATAAATGCCACACTAAACTGTGCTAAAACTAAACAAAGTATAAGACTAAAACGTGTAAAAGCAAGATAATATAAGGGAAATGCGGCTTTTTTGGCGTGAGAAAGAAAGACTAAAATAATTTGATATTTTCACTTGCCTTTCAGTGGGAATGGTGTTATACTGATCGCAACAAGGGGTAAGGTTGCTGAAAACCCCAACGAATTTAATAGGAGGTTTACCATGAAAAAGATTCTCGCTCTGGCTCTGGCACTCGTGATGGTTTTCGCGTTGATCACCACCTCTTCTGCCGAAGCTACCAACCCCGTGGCAGGCAAAAAGGTTGCTTACATTATGATGCTGCCCTCCGCCACCATCTTCCAGATGTGGAAGGATTCCTGCGCGGATCTCGCCGCCAAGCTGAACATGCAGTTTGACTTCTTCTTCTGCGACAACGATGTGAACAAATGGCAGGATACCATCTCCAGCTGCGCCGCCGCCGGCTATGACGGCCTGATCGTCAGCCACGGCAACAAGGATGGCTCCTACGTGTTCCTCAAGGGCATCACGGAACAGTATCCCAACATGAAGCTTGTATGCTTCGATACTCAGTTCTACGCGGACGGCCAGGCCCAGAAACTGCCCGGCGTCACCCAGCTGTTCCAGCAGGACAAGAGCCTGGTTACCGTTTTGCTTGACCAGTTCATCGCCAAGTACGGCGAAGGCGTGCGCCTGATCAAAGTATGGCGCGGCCCGAACTACATCAGCCCCTTTGACCGCCGCGAGGTTGGTTGGGAAGAATACGAAGCCGCCGGCAAAATCAAGACCGTTGGCGAAATTCAGCCCCTGCAGGATACTGTTGACTCCGCTAACAACGTTACGGCCGCCTATTTGCAGGGCGTAAACCGTGCCGATGTGGACGGTATTGTGGTATACTATGATTGCTACGGTCAGGGCGTGTTTAACGCGATCGTGGAAAACGACAACTTCAACGGCAAAGTGGGCGAAGTGCTGCCCATGGCTTCCGTGGATATCGATCCTGTGGACATCACCAACATGCTGACCCGCCCGGACATCTGGACCGCCGCCGGCACCACCGACTGGACCCTCAACGGCGAAATCGCGATGCGCTTGCTGCTGTTGGAACTGGCCGATCAGTATGACAAGATCTACGATCCCGCTTCCGGCCAATACGGTGTGGACGTGGTTGAAGTTCCCGGTTCCGCCATTCTCGCTACCAGCCTGAAGGCCGATTCCACCGTTGAGAACCTCGGCAGCGTTGCTCCCGACACCTACGGCAACCTGAGCTACCTGTCCGTTGCGGACTGGATGCCCGCCAATCTGCTCCACTAAGCCTTCAAAAGCATAACGTACCCCTGAGCAATGCAATTGGACACAGAGGCGTCGGAGTCCTTGCTCCGGCGCCTCTTTTCAAGCACCGCGATGTCCAAGCCTGAGGGCTGCGGGTTTTCCGCCCGGCCCGCGCCGGAGCGCCGCGTTCAGGTTTGGAAATCATAAGGCAATAAAAACAGGCATCCTAAACAGAGATGAGGGAAATCCATGGAGAAACATACCCTGGGCACGAGAAACGTTTCCATCGAATTTCCCGGCGTAAAGGCGCTGACCGACGTCAGCTTCGAGGTCAGCACCGGTGAAATCCGGGCGGTAGTCGGGGCCAACGGAGCCGGGAAATCCACCCTGATGAAAATTCTGGCGGGCGCCAACCCCGATTATACGGGCGACGTTTACATGGATGACCAGATCATTGAGCTGAAAAGCACGATGGCCGCGAAAAAACACGGCATCCAGATTGTGTTTCAGGAAGTGGATACGGCGCTGGTGCCCACCCTGTCCGTGGCGGAAAACGTCATGCTCAACAACATGGTCATGGATACCCGAAACCCGTTGGTTGGCTGGGGCAACATTCGCCGGCAGGCGCGCGAAATTCTGGAACGCCTGCACATCGAAGTAAACGTACGCAGACTGGTGCAAAACCTTACCCTGGCGCAAAAGCAGATGGTGCTGATCGCCAAGGCCATCGCCTCGCAGTGTAATTTTTTGATCCTGGACGAGCCAACCGCGCCGCTGAGCGACACGGAAACGGCGGAGCTTTTCCGACTGGTCCGGCACCTGCAGGCGACCGAAAATATTGCGATCATCTTTATTTCCCACCGTATTAACGAAGTGCTGCAAATTTGCGAAAAGTACACCGTGATGCGCAACGGGGAAATTGTGGATACAACCCCCATCACCCCGCAGACCACATCCCGTGAGATTGTCGAAAAAATGCTGGGACGCTCCTTTGACGAAGTGTTTACAAAGGACAAAGTGGATATTGGGGACACGATGTTTGAAGTCAGCCACCTTTCCGGCGCGGACGGCAAGGTGAACGATGTTTCCCTGCATGTGCGCAAAGGCGAGATCGTGGGCATTGCCGGGCTGGTGGGCGCGGGCAAATCGGAACTGTGCAAAACCATCTTTGGCGCGTACCCGAAAACCGCCGGCACCGTGAGCCTGTACGGCAAGCCGCTGAAAATTGGCATCCCCACCCACGCGGTGAAGAACCGCATCGCGCTTGTGCCGGAAGAACGGCGCAAGGAAGGCGTGCTGGTGAACGAAAACGTGACGTTTAACCTTTCGGCGGCCTGCCTGGGCAACTTCTGCACCCTGTCCTTCATCAACCGCCGCAAAGCGGATCAGAACGCGCGGCAATATGTGAAGAATCTGGGCATTGCGACACCGCATATTCGCCAATATGTGAAAAACCTTTCCGGCGGCAACCAGCAAAAGGTGGTCGTGGGCAAGTGGCTGGCCGCGGACTGCGACGTGTATATTTTCGACGAGCCTACCAAGGGCGTGGATGTGGGCGCCAAGCAGGATATTTTTCGCCTGATTAACGACATTACCAAACAGGGCAACTGCGTGATTTATGCCTCCTGTGAAAACAGCGAGCTGCTTTCCATCACCGACCGAATTTATGTGATGTATGACGGCCGGATTATGGCGGAGCTGGAAACCGCGAAAACCAACGAAGATGAGATCATGCACTATGCCGTGGGCAACAACGCCCAATACGCCTGACCCCGGAAGCCTCAGAAACACACAACGGGAGGAGAACCACCATGCAAGCGACGTTGGGCAGAACGACAAACTCGGCGGGAAACGGCAAGAAGGTGCTGCGGTTCCTGCTGGACTGGGCGGCCATTATTACCCTGGTACTGTGCTTTGTGATTTTTACCGTGATTAAGGGCACCAGCTTCATGTCCGAAAACAACATGATTAACATTCTCCGCGCTATGTCCATCACAACGGTGTTTGGCATCGCGGCCACGGTGACCATGGCGCCGGACGGGTTTGACATGTCGGCGTGCACGCTGGCCAGCTGCTCCAGCTATGTGTTTGTGAGCATGTACCTGTGGTACGGCCTGCCGCTGTGGGCGTGCGTCGCGGTTACCATCGTGGTGACGATGCTGATGTACCAGTTGACCATGTTCCTGATCCTCGTATGCAAAATTCCGGACATGCTGGCTACCTGCGCGCTGATGTTCGTGCATCAGGGCCTGGGCCAGTGGTACATCGGCGGCGGCGCGGTATCTACCGGCATGCGCCTGCCCAACGGCGCTTCGCCCGCCCGTACGGTATTGGAGGACTCGTTCTCCGCTATCGGCCGCGCGCCGTGGATTATCATCATCATGCTCGCGTGCGTGCTGATCGCTTACATTTTTCTGGAATACACCAAGCATGGCCGGTTTATTTACGCCATGGGCGGCAACCGGCAGGCCGCGAAGCTTTCCGGCATCAACGTGAAGGGTTACCGTTACCTGGCCGGCATGATCACCGCTGTGTTTATCGCCATCGGCGGCGTACTGGTCGCCAGCCGCGGCAGCAGCGCGCAGGTAATGGGCGCGGACAACTTCCTGATGCAATCGCTGGCGGCGGTGTTTGTGGGCCGCTCGGTTGGCGGCGCGGAAAAACCGAACGCGTTGGGCACGCTGGTGGGCGCCATGCTGGTATCCACGCTGGAAAACGGTTTGACAATTTGCGCGGTTTCCTATTACGTGCTGCCTGCGGTCAAGGGCGCGGTGCTTGCGCTGGCGCTGATTGCAGCCTACGCGGGCAAGAAGGAACAGTAACTCATCATTTCCGCGAGGGCATGCGGCTTCCCGTGGCATAACGACTCTTTGGGGAGGCCGGCAAGCCTCGCCGTAGCGGAGCCGGGTCAAGGGCAAAGCTTTTGGCAGGTGGAACAAGCAGAAACCTGCCGGCGTTTGGGGCGCAACCCCAAAGCCCGACGCCGCAGCAACCATACCCATAGGAACAAACAGCCCGGAAGGCTATGAGGCAAGCGGCATAACCTCGCAGACCGCTTCTTTAACAAACAAACGCGCGGCCCGATGGCAACACCATCGGGCCGCGCGCGCGTTAAGCGGCCTGAAACGACGTTTGCAACCCGTTTGTGAATTGTTTGGCAAATGGACTGGACAAAAACCATAACGTGTTATATAATTGCCATCGTTGCATAGCATGTTATGGAAACACGGAAGAAGCCGGGAGGAATTTTGTGAAAAAGGGGTTAAAAATCTTGGGTACCGTGCTGTTTGTGGTGGTGTGCCTGATTGGCGTCGGCTTTTTGCTGATGGGCCAGCAGCAGAACGAGGCGCTTGCCAAGCTGGAAAACGTGCCCATCGATATGGCGCGGGTTGCCGACGGCGTATACACCGGGGATAGCGACGCGGGGATGGTTCAGGCGGAAGTGCGCGTGACGGTGACGGATCACCGCATCGCGGACATTACGCTGATCCGCCATCAAACGGGGCTGGGTAAGCCCGCGGAGGCGACGCTTGCCGATATGGTGGCGCAAAATAATTACGAGGTGGACGCGGTAACCGGGGCGACGGCTTCTAGCCTGACGCTGCGCAACGCGGTGAATCAGGCGCTGCGGCAGGGCTTAACGCCATGACGGAGGAACTGCGCATCCGGCTGGACGGCGTGAACGACCGCCTGACGATGTACGGAATGCTGTTTGCGGTTTCCAACCGGATCCAGGCGATTGGGGACAGCCAGTTTGAGGATATCACCATGAAGCAGCATTTTCTGATGATTGTGCTGGGTATGCTGTGGCCTGAGACTCCAACCCTGAACGAAACCGCCCGGGTGGTGGGCTGCTCCTACCAGAATGTGAAACGGATGGCCGCGAAGTTGGAAAAGAGCGGCTACCTGCGCATTGAGCCGGACCCGCGCGATCGCCGGAAGCAAAGGCTGGTGGCCACGGAAAAGTTCGCCCGAGTCAACCGTGAAAAACAGGCGATGGCGGACGCGTTTATGGAAACCCTGTACAGGGATATCGGCGAGGAGGAATTGCGCGGCGCGATTCGCGCGCTTCGCCATATGGATGAAAATTTAGGCGGCCTTTACAGTTGAGCCGGGCCGAACTCCGGCGAGCGCCCCAATGGGCGGAAAGGGATATGTTCATGAAAACGATCGTTTTATACACCAGCAAAACCGGCTCCACCAAGCGCTATGCCGAGGCGTTGGCCGCGCGCCTGAACTGCGAAGCCATGCCCGCGAAAACCGTAAACCCGGATACGCTGAAGGCCTATGACGCGGTGGTTTACGGCGGTTGGATTTTCGCCGGCAAAATCTCCGGCCTCAGCCGCGTTTTGCGCGCAGGCAACGCAAAGCTTACCGTGTTTGCCGTAGGCTCCACGCCGGTCGCTCAAATGGATATGGCTACTTTGCGGGCGGCGAACGCCTTGGAAAACACGCCGCTTTACTACATGGAGGGCGGCTTCCATTACCCGCAGTTGGGTTGGCTGACGCGTACTATGCTCAAAATGGTGGCCGGAATGGCCGCCAAAAAGGAGAATGCCACCGCGGAAGAACGGGAGATGGGCAAGCTGATCGGCGCGGATTATGACCACACCGACCTGACAGCCATTGACCCGATCGTTGCGTCGCTGCAACCCTGAGGGAGACGAGAGGCGGCGCGCGGTTGAGACCGCGCGCCGCCGCTTGCGCATAGTGTTCAAATCACCGATGTGGGGCCGTATATAGTATCCGTGCGGGTGGAAATGTTGGAGAAACGGCAGTGTGCTTGATCGAATGGGTGAAGCATGCGAACGGATAAACCCCTAGATTTCATTGTGATTTCTGCTGTGTCTAAAATAGAATAGTGAGGCGAAAGTGCTGTATAGAAAGAAAACACTTGTGACTTGAAAGAGGGCAAGTTTTGTTTTTTATGATGATTGTTCCGAAAATACTGTAAGATCCACATAATTTGCGCTGCAGAATATTAGCAGTTCATTCTATGCGGATGCATAATCATATCGAAATAAGAAAAATATGGTATTAGATAGGTACAATGTGTTGAACTTAAGGGAACTTAGTGATACACTTAATTTCGTTATAATGATGTACAAATTGTGATATATTGTTCGGAGAATCAGACAACAATATATAAGTAGCCTTCATATTGCCTTGTTCCAACATTGCGTCGGTCTGTTTCTATTTTCACGTAATCTAAAGGCTGGTAATGTAACTTGCAATTCACACCTAATATAACAGAAGTACTATTTTTTGGAGGAAGAAGCAGCATGGAAAAAAAGTATCAAGTATTTATCAGTTCTACCTATTCCGATCTCCAAAATGAAAGAGCTCAGATAATACAAGCTTTATTAGAACTTGATTGCATACCGACAGGGATGGAACTTTTTCAAGCGGCAAATGACGATCAGTGGAATTGGATAAAAAGAGCTATTGATGGTTGTGATTACTTTATAGTTGTGATTGCTGGATGCTATGGTACAATTCACCCTGTTACACAAATGAGCTATACCGAGATGGAATATCGATATGCACTAGAACGACATATCCCAACCATAGGGTTCTTATATAAAAGTTTAGGCAACCTTCCTGTTAACAAATCAGAGACTGATGAAAATCGTGCACGCAAATTAAAACAATTTCGTGATTTTGTATCCCAGAAACTTATCAATTTCTGGGAGAATCCTCATGAGCTTAAGGCCGATGTCACACTTAGTATGATAAAATTAATCCAACACAATCCTGCCGTAGGTTGGATAAGAGGAGACAACGTCGCTAAATTCATTCAGGATGTTAAAATTCAAGATTCAAACGGCACAATATCAGACGATACAATGCATGAGATTTTTTTCAAATCTGTTAACGATATAGTTAAACAGCAGAATTACTATATAAGTCGTTCAGATCAATTTCAAGACAATACAATGATTTATACACTTACCCTATTGGATAATGAAAATGCAGAACCGGAATACTTGTTTATTGGCGAAGATGCGTATCGAAATTTCTTTGTTACTCCCGAGGAATATAGACCACAATATATTAAAAAAGAAGTGACAGACAAATCATTTGATTCCCCGGATGATAAAGCATTTATAGATTTCTTCTTGAAATTTCTATCAAAAAGATTCCATGCCCATTTCGATATTATTGACAGGTCATCACATGTATGCAAAAGAGATGCCGAGGGCAAAGTCATTGCTCTGGGTGGTGGATGTGATCTGTTAAATAAGAAGATTGGTAAATATGAACAATTCTTTAAAAATGAAGAAATACTGAACAGAGAAGATGTTTTAGAGTTGTTTGCACTGCCTAATATGAAAAGGGGGAGATTTTTATACGACAAGGTTGATAGGATTGTTAATGAATGGATCAAAAAACAAAACGCAGCTCATTAGATAATTAAAAAATACATGCCGGATCCGCTTTTTCTGTTTATGATTTTTTATCACTGGAAATTTACGATTAAGTATATCAACATATACAAACAACACCCTCGCATTATAACAATGCAAGGGTGTTGTTATGGTGCGATCGACGGGACTTGAACCCAGAAATTCATAACAATTTGGCAGTAATGCAATCGAAATATATAGTATTTGATTGGGATACGCTAAAATGCTAGAATTGAAATTTGCAGTTACAAACATCAGAGTGCGGTAAAAGTGCGGTATATCATGTACCCTTGGTAGAGAAGTACAAAAAAAGACCCCCGCGATTAAGCGGGGGCTCTCGTGTTACAGCGACTTGTAGTTGGATATTTCCGTTGCCTGCTTGATCGCGCCATGCAGGATGATTACCGGGCATTGTTTGCTTGCCGGACGAAACCTACCGCGCTGTGAGTACCCACCGTAATCCAAAATGGCCGGAGAATTGACAAATAGCTTGTCCACCTCAACCACAGTTGAGTTACTGGCTGATACGCGATAAAATGCTTGCGGAAATGCCATAGGTTGATGGGTATGCCCTTGCAGATAGATGTCGGCATCCACGATGGCGGACATGTCCTCCAGCGAGTTTGCCTTGCCGCCGATCTTCTTGCCTCCGCCTGTCCCATGCGTGGCGTAAAGCGTGTACCACTGTGGGCGGTAGCGGGAATGCGGGTCGGCGGTAGCTCCAAAACGCAGAAAAACAAACAGCGCATCGGGGTCGTAGCAATCCAGGCAGCTTAGCTTGGTTGCCACATACCGCATGGTATCAATTCCAGACACGGTAGTAATGCGCCGCTCATGGTTTCCGGGCGTAATTCCGATGATTTTCTCCCTGATTGGCAATAACAACCCTACCGCATCGTCAACCTGCTCGTCAGGCGAGCGCAGCTCCGTGTACACATCCGATTTGCTTCCAGATGTGGCGGTGTTCATAATATCGCCGTTTAAGAAGCATACCGCGATAGGGTCGTTTTTTATCTGGTCCACCAGCCGGGTACACTCCCGGTAGTTGTTATGCGGGTCGCCCAGATGCAGGTCGCCTATTGGATACAGGTGACAGCGCTCCCACTCCCTTGGCCTGTCCACGCGGATACAATGCAATCGCTTTCCCCCTTATTCCCTCCATTTAATCATTTCGGTGATGCCGCCGAAATGATCTTTGCTGCCTGCCCCCGCCTCGCAGGTCACCGCGTCTAGCGCGGCCTATTGCAGCCCCTCGCAGCTTACGGGAGGAACGCTCGCTGCACCCCAAAATGGTTGAATTTAATGATAGCAACCGATTATGGTTGCTTGCTGCGCCACAAGTTGTCAGGGATTCCTTTACAGGTTATTAGCGTCGGTCGGGTTGTTCACAATGCCGAATGCGATCAGGATACCGCCGATGGCGTTAAGTACGGTGTTCCAGATGTCGGAGGTGATGCCGATTTTTTCAGGCAGGCCGAACGCGGCCAGAATAGTCCATACGGCGCCAGCAACGGACAGCCAAAGCGCCCAAGACTTAAAACGATTCTGTTCCATAATGTTCCCCACTTTCTTGCCGGGATGCCCGGCAATCCATTTTATTTGACAATGATCGACAGGAGATACCCAAACCCAGCGGCGACGATCAACCCAATGATTTGGCTGATTAGTGTGTCCCAGCGCTTGCCGGGCTTTTGCTCGATTTCGTCTACCCGGCATCCAAACTTGTCCAGTTTTTCGTTCAGGTCTTGGACGTTCTCCTTGATTGTTTCCGTAGCACCAGCCAGTCGCTCGACAGCAACCAACAATCGACGCTGTTCTTTTTGCTCTACTTCAACCGCGTCCAGCCGTGTGCCATATGCCGACACGCGTTCTTTGATTTGCGCAACGGCTGGCTTGATATCGCCAATCTCTTTGGATAGCTCTTGTGTAGTCATGTCAAGCAGTCCCTTCGGTTATTTGATATCCGCCCGGTTGACCAGGTATGACGTATCGACATAGCCGTTATACGCGCCAAATTTGGCCGGGGCTGACGTCCCCTTGATGCAATCGCTGGTGACTTCAACGGTTGCACCCTCTGGCACTTTGCACACACGCCCCGTCAGCGTCGCTTTTCTCCACAGGCTGATTCCCTTGCCTTTGGTCGTTTTGACGGTTCCGGTATAGTGTTGCACCACAGGAGCTACAACGATTTCAGGTGCGCCGCCGTTCATGGCCTTTTCGAGCGCCGCCCACGTTTCACGGGTGCACACACCGTCATTGGTAAGGTTCCAATCGGTTTGAAACTTTTTGAGCTGAACGAGCGTTTCGTGCCACAACAACCCGTCCGTTTCACAAGCGTAGCCGATTCGGTTTAGGCACACCTGCAACTGCCGAGCGACTGGGTTGTACCATGTCCGCATTTTGCACACCGGCATGCCTGCCGTGCTATAATGCCATACGACTTCGACCGGGCCGCGATCTAAATAGCGTTGCACGCGGGCGCGGAACTCGGCCATGTACGTTCCCGACTTTGCACCCTGAACGCTTGCCCAGTCCCAAATATCCCCGTGGTTGTTTGCTCCGCCCCACCTGTGGGCTGTGCGATGATCTACGATGCTGGAAACGTCATTTTCGCAGATCCCCCGCTGAATCAGCCACGCAAAGAAAGCGGCCACATTTTCCATTGCCAGTTCGTAATAGGCCGCATCCTTCTTGCCGTCCTCGCATGTTTCAACCTGAATGTGCGCCATCGGATCGTAGTTGAACTTTCCCGCGCAACCCCATGCAGAGTAGTCAAACGGCAGATGCTGGGCAA
>Ga0209098_1000512_pt1 | contig 42342 bp, 35 predicted proteins | sample AD_JPNHW1_MetaG_FD_184429 | JGI IMG/M metagenome (GOLD analysis project Ga0209098, IMG submission 184429) | Active sludge microbial communities of municipal wastewater-treating anaerobic digesters from Japan - AD_JPNHW1_MetaG (SPAdes) (version 2) | ecosystem: Engineered > Bioreactor > Anaerobic...
CGGACAATCTCGCCGCCGTCAAGAGGGAGGTCGAGACCTACAAAAAGTTCAGACTCCTCGTCGAGGAGGTCACCGAACTGTCTCTGGAGGCGTCACAGTTACGTTATAAGCGGAAGTGAACATCCCCGCGCCGACCCGGACGGCCCGACGCGGACCAGCAAGCAAGTGAAACGGGGATGCGCCCGGTGAGCGCGGTATCCGTCTCTATGCCGAGGCCGGCGCGGGGTGTGAAGGTCGGTCATGGCAACTGGCGGCGTATCTGGCGATGGACGCGCTTGAGGCAGGTGATCTCGAATATAACATTAGCTTGGCTGCCGAGTGGCTTGTGACGGGCGAGATGCACGAGGATCACGTGCGCCCCGTCGGGATCAAGAACAAACCCGAACTTGGGTTTAATACCCGACGGCGCTGGCTCTTACCCGACTCCAGCCTAGAGGTTTTCCACCGCGTTGCAGGATCACGCGGCCTCACTGAACTATCCGTCACAGGAGTGCGGACTCTCGGCGACGCGATCGAGGCCGTTCGCGGATGTGTCGCCCGGCGTCGACCTGACGAGCCCTGGCCGCGTGACGTCGTGTGTCTGCATGTGGCGATTGGCGACGATCCAAGTCCGGTCTTGCGGTTATTGGCGCTGACGAATCCTCGAGAGCTACACCTCTGGTCGTTGGATAAGAGTTCTGAAGCCGTCTCAGCTTTGCATGATGCTGTGCGTGAAACATATCCCCGGATGGCGGTTCGGATACACGGCAATATTCCTGCTGCAGAACTTGATAAGATAAGCCGCGCCCTTCATGATCACTTCGGCGCGAACCCTGCGACCACGTCAGTCCTTTTCGATATTACAGATGGCGCTTGGCTGTTTCGAGTTGCAGTTGAGGCCGTTTCGCGACGCTCGCACTTTGCGGTTGTGTGCAAGGTGTCGGAGTCTAACTCGTATATCAAGCTGTGGAATGAACGCGGTGTACCTCACTACTGTCATTTAGCGACGGCACTTTCGCGGCCCGCAAGACCAGGCAAGCGCCATCCTGTTGACCGTAATGTCGTACCTCGGTCGCCATCCAGTCTGCTGGGTGAATTGCGGACGGTTGACCAGCTCTTGGGCAACGATCAGGAGGTCTGAATGAAACCGGCGGATGCGAAAGCCACAATTGGGAAATACAATGATCTACACAAACTGCGTGACGAGTTCCAAATCGAACTCATGGAAAAGTGGTTTAGAGAACACTATGAAGATCCGATCGAAAACTGCCCTGGCGATGAGGGTTGTCCTGTCTATATACACGGGGGCCCGTATGATGCCCGCGAGGAGTTGGAAAGGGAATTCAGTGGCTATGTGGCTGACACTGTAATCGACATTTTGGCTAGCAGGTTGACGGATGAAAATCTAGAGTGGGCTGGCATCCCCAAGCATGACGACTACGAGAATGACGACTACGATGTCACCATTGACCCCTACAAGAACCTTGAAATAGCCCTTTCCGTTTGTGAAACGATGGCATACGAACAGTTCAGCGATGTCACAAGTCTGAAGATTTACGGCTTGTTGTATTGCCACCTAATAACAGCACTCGAAGTGTACTATGAAAGCACGTTTAAGAAACAATTGCTCGCAACAGAAAACCCCAATGAACGCTTCCAGAACGCACTTTCCTCCTTGAAAAACGTTAAGGGTGCAAAAAGTGCAGAGCGCATAGACCTTAAGAAGAAACTCTCGAGCCGAGTCTGGCACCGAATAGACGACAACCAAGTTCTGTTCAAGCAAGCACTTGACATTGATCTGCCCGATGCCCCCACTCTCAAAAAAGCCGTGGGCACAAGGCATGACATAACGCATCGAGATTTCAAGACAAAAGACGGAAAACAACTGGCGATTGATAGGCCGAAAGTTTTGGAACTGAGCACGGAAATACGGGCGTATGTTCGAAAAATTGAGTTCCCCGATGAACAGGTCTTATTGGCTGGGCAAAGCTATGTTACGCGAGTTGGCCCAGGAAGTGTGAGTACGGAGATTGTGAAGAATGCCAGTGGTGGGTACTCATTCAGTGGCAAAGGCGCGGGGTGCTTGGTACGCTCTCTCGCGCTTCTTCTGATGGAAATGGGATTTGGAGCCCAAGTTTGAAAACGCTGTAAATAGAACGTTGAGAGGAAATGCCATGGCAGAAGCGATGCTGAACATTCTTGGGTCGACCGAAACAAAGCCCTTCATCGATCGTTGGTGGAAGGCCTATTCCCGTCCCCAAACTAAGATGTCTCCCTATGACGCCCTTGTTCAGGCTGCGAACCTCCATGCCGAGAACGATCCAGAGAAATGCAAAAGGCGTTACGAGCGGCTGAAGGTCAACGATTATCGGGTCGAAGACTGGGAGGACGCGCTCGCCTACGTCAAACACGTGGCTCAGATCCACAAGCCCCGTTTCAAAGCTTGGTTCGAGCAGAGCCGGTGCGCGTTCGATCATCCCTTCTCGCTGGTCGTGTGGACGTGTGGGTGCGGCCTCGACCTCGTAGCGCTGCACGATTGGCTGAAGGAGCGCGTCATGGAGGACGGTCGCGTTTTCTGTGATCGGATCACGTCCATTACGCTGATTGATGTTTCCGTTCCTGCCCTCGACCTCACGGGGGCTATCACCGAATTCCTCTTTCCTTCAATTCCTGTGAGGAAGATACATTGTAACTTAATGAGGCCAGACCGCGTGGAAGTAGTCAAGAAGGGTTTGATTCCTTCCTTCCCGCTGGTTCGGCGCGTCCATTTCCTGTTTAACTGGCTCGACCTGCTCAAGACCCGCGAAGATGCCGAGTCCTTTGCCCGCGACTTTGCCGAGATCGTCCCACGAGATCAGGAAAACGCAAACGAGACTTGTCTCGCGTTTTCGCCGAACTATTCGACAATAGAGACAAATATTGCCGCTTTCCAGAGCGTGGCGAAGAATTCTTCTGTTGCTGATGGGGTTGTCGGCAACAAGCCGATGTCTTTTCTGGTGCCGGATGAGAATAAGACGTATTACGCCACAATGTTTGAAATCGTGCGCAGGGGCACCGGAGTGGACCAATTGCTAAGAAATTGCGACCAAAGACCTAGATTGAAAGACTCGCCGACAGCGCCTCGGCTCCTCTGTTCGATTACGGCTTTGGCGGAGAAGGCTTGCAGCGACTGCGTCGGCAAGGGCCGTTCCAAGGCGGAAGCCACGGCGGCTGACTGGATACACCTTTTGAACCTTTTGTCCGGGCAGATGCCGGGCGGGAACGGAGAGTGTTTCTTGGAGAGGTTTTCGAGGGTCAAGACGGTACGCCGGAAGGTGGGGGACGGGGAGATTGAATGCCTCATGTTTTTGCCGAACAATATTCAGCACAAACTGCTGGTTATCATCAAGGCACCTCTAATCGATCCAGATGGCCTATATACAATTCGTGGAGACATCCTCGCCGACCTGCTGAAAAGTCTTGCTGAGAGAACGGATTCCAAGATTTTACAGCGCATTTGGGAAGATTTCCGAAGCGTTAACGAAGGTGGGCGACGTAGTGCATTCGGCGAATGGACGAAGACGATCCGCGTTGTCTATTGGAATTCAAGGCTCAATTTTCGCGAACTCGTAATGCAGTATGCAAGACACACTCTTGCCGACTTGAAGGACGGAGCGGGTTATAGCTGGTCGAAATTCCCGCGGCACAATGACGTGGATTTCTCGCCCCTGTTCGTAACTCCGACCGGTCCCGACCGGCTTCCAGAAAAGGCCAGTCTAGAAAAGGATCAACTAGCCCTGATCGACGGCCAGCGGACACTCCGGAAGGTCCGGGGTGCCCCGGGGACTGGTAAGACGACGGTCATGCTGCACCGAGTGAAGTATCTGTTGGAAAACCAGTCTTTGCCTGTCTTGGTGTTGTGCAAGACTGTATCCCTTATTTCGCACAACGAGAGGAAACTGGCGGCTTCCATGGCGGACGGTGTCGAATCAGAACGCTTCATCTTTCAGACCTGTTCCAAGTTTATTTGTGACAACGCGCAACCGGAAAACCGTTGTCCCCGATTGGGATTCGCGCCCGAAGCAGAGGAGGTCGGACATGGCATCGCCGCATGCGATGCCTGTCAAAAGCGGTGGATCGAGCAACCGGTTCTAAGGGAGTCGGGAAAATTGGGTGCGGTTTTAATTGACGAGGGACAATTGCTGCCGCCAAATCTTGTGGAAGCTGTCTACAAGGCGACGCGAGAGACTAACCCGTACCGTGAATTCTACATGTTCTGCGACGAAGAACAGGCCTGCCGTGACAATAAGCAGTCTGTCCAGACGGATTCAGCCGAATCTCCCACGAAGAAGATTGTTGTCATGCCAGATGTGGGGTTCGGCCGGTTTGTGACATTGAAGAAGAACCATCGAACAGTGAACAGGGAGATCTTCGATGTGTGCAGGCGCGTCCAACAGGCCATGGACAATGATTATGACGTCGACGAATTGAAGATGGATGGTGCCGTGGAGGATGAACCATTGGATTTCGCCAAGTTGCTTGTCCGAAAAGTGCCAGAATCGGACGCCATGGAAGTAGTGTGCGCGCTCGTTAACAAGTTGGACGGCCATATCGCAGAGCACAAACTGGCGAAGTGGGCTATCACCGTGATTGTTGACAGCCTGAACGGCGTCAATGATTTTGTCGAAAGAATGAACGGCGTGAACAGAGAAGTTGTCACAACCGTGATTCCTCCAGTAGTGAACGAGGATGGACAGATAAGAAGGTCAAGGAGAAGGGCGGAGAAGTCGCTCAAAGAGGATTTCCAAGAGTATCCCCAGAAGCTACACGCGACCACGATCGATAGCGCTCAGGGGCAGTCGTTCGATATGGTCATTCTCGTTATGAAGGAGCGGCACCCTGACAAGGAACTGCTCTTCACCGGGATTTCCCGAGCCAAACGCCTGCTGTGGGTAGTCGACGCCACACCGGATGGCTGGGTTGAGACACTGCTTTCCATACCTGTTGTAACGCCTCATTAGGCCGCGCCGTTTTTTTCGGCTTCTGCTACAATCACCCCGTGTGAGTGCGCGATGACGAAAGACAAGATTCAGATTACCGATGATTCCGGAACGAACCGCGAGGCCCAGGCCCCGGTCATTGTTTCGGCCAGTCGCTCTACCGATATACCGGCCTTCTACGGTGATTGGCTCATGAACCGGCTCCGAAAAGGGCACGTTATGTGGCGAAATCCGTTCAACGGGCAGCCGCTGTACGTGTCTTTCGCGAAAACACGGGTGCTCGTGTTTTGGACGAAAAACCCCAAGCCCTTGCTGGTGCATCTGGACGAGCTAGACGCGATGGGGTTGCACTACTACTTCCAGTTCACCCTCAACGATTATGTCGCCGAGGGGCTGGAGCCTCATGTGCCCATCGTGGATACCCGCATTGAAACGTTCCGTGAACTTTCAGGGCGCGTCGGCAGGAATCGGGTGATCTGGCGGTTCGACCCCCTGATGCTCACGGACACGATCTCGGTTGACGCCTTGTTGTGCAAGGCGAAGCGAATCGGAGACGAACTGGCCGGATTCACCTCGCGCATGGTGTTCAGTTTCGTCGACCTTGACGTTTATGGCAGCGTGAAGGCGAATCTGAAGAAAGACGGTGTGAGTACGCGCGAATTCACAGGGGAGGAAATGCATCGTTTTGCGAAAGGGCTTTCCGAGTTTAACCGGAAGTGGAAGTTCCAGCTCGGCACCTGCGCTGAAAAAGTGGATTTCTCTGAATACGGGATCGAGCATAACCGATGCGTTGACGACCGCTTGATGGCGCAGGAATTCGGGGACGACCGCGAACTTATGGACTTCCTCGGATTCGATAACCCTCCCTGTCATGACATCTTCGGAAGTCTTGTCCGCAAGGATACGAAAAGCCGCAAAGACAAGGGGCAGCGGGAGGCGTGCGGTTGCGTGGTCAGCAAGGATATCGGTGCCTACAACACATGCCCCCACATGTGCCGCTATTGCTATGCAAACCACATATCTTTCTTGGTTGTCAAGAACCATGAGACATGTTTACGAAATGCCCAAAAGGAATCTATCATGTAAGCCGCGTGTCATTGTGGGAGGACGCAGAGCACTTCTCTTATAACAATTTAACGCAATATAGCGACCAGCTGCGGACGGAAGAACAAATATAGGGCCGTAGTTCGACATTCTACAAATGGCCGTTGCGGGGCTGTATGGATTCTTGTATGGTGTCGCTAACGGCTGGAAGTGAGAGTATATTATACCACTCAACTGTTCCCCAGGTTTGTCGATGTGCCGCGAGGCGAGTGGCTGCCGCGAATTTGCTGAGGCCTTCTATGCATGAACTTTCCATAGCGGTTGCGTTGGTCGAGCAGGTCGAAGACATTGTCGCGCGTGAGCGCGCGACGCGTGCGAGCAAGGTCATGATCGCGGTTGGCTCGCTTTCCGGCGCCGAGCCGGAGGCGTTGCTGGCGGTCTTCCCGCTGGTGGCCGAAGGCACGGTGGCGGACGGCGCGGAGCTGGTGATCGAGCCGGTGGCGGCGCGCGTGCGATGCCGCTCCTGCGGCGGCGAAGCGCCGGCCGAGCTCGGCTTCATGGGCTGTGCGATGTGCGGGTCGCGGGAGGTCGAACTGTCGGCAGGGCGGGAACTGAACATCACATCTATCGAATTGTTCGAGGATGAAAGGTAGGTCGGTGGCTATGTGCAAGGAATGCGGTTGCGACGGCGGGGAACAGCTCCATTTTCATGACGGGCATTGGCATTCCCACAAACATTCGCATGGCGCCGAGCCCCCCGCGCCGGCTGAGGGAGGTGCCCGGACCGTCGCTTTGCAGCAAAAGATCTTGTCTCGGAACGATGAGCACGCCGCGCGGAACCGGTCCTGGCTCAAGGAACACGGCGTCGTGGCGGTCAACCTGATTTCGTCGCCGGGATCGGGCAAGACGCTCTTGCTGGAGCGGACGCTGGAGGGGTTGCGGGGGAGGGTGCCGTGCGCGGTGATCACGGGCGACCAGCATACTGACAACGATGCCCGCCGGCTACAGGGCAAGGGGGCGCCGGTTCGTCAGATCGAGACGCTGAACGCCTGCCACCTCGATGCGGAACAGATCGGCAGACTGTTGCCGGACGTTGCGTCGGACGGAATCAGACTGCTCTTTATCGAGAACGTCGGCAACCTGGTCTGCCCTTCGGCCTTCGACCTGGGGGAGAGTTTCAAAATCGCGTTGCTTTCGACGACGGAAGGTGAGGACAAGCCGGTCAAGTATCCGACGCTTTTTTCGGTGGCTCCCGTGGTGGTGTTGACCAAGATGGACCTCGTGCCGCATCTCGACTGGAACGCGGCGGCGTGTCGGTCCTGCCTGCGGCAAGTCTGCCCCGGCGTTTATATTTTCGAAGTCAGCGCGAAGACCGGGCTGGGTATGGAGACGTGGTTGGACTACCTGATCAAACTCGCCGAGTGATGTCGTTTTCCTTAAAGAGGACGCAGTCCGCAAACGGGGGTAGGGAAAGGGCTTTGCAAGCCCGCTCCGAATGTCGTATCCTGCACATCCGTACAACATGAGACGGTACATCATACGACGGCTGATGGAGATGATCCCTACGACCTTTGGGGTTCTGGTGCTCACTTTCCTGCTGTTCCACGTCGTCGGGGGTTCTCCCGCCGAGGTCGTGTTGGGCAAGAACGCCACGGCCGAGGCGCTGGCCGCGTTCGACGCGCGTCACGGCTACGACAAACCGTTGCTATGCGGCCACTGGACGGAAATCCGCGCTTTAGGAAAAACGCCGAGCGGGAAATTGGCCCAACGGCCCGAGTCGGGGCTGTTTCGTTTGCCGATCACCTACGCGTTGCCTGCCGGCGTCTACCGGGTCAATGCGGGACATGTGTTGCTGGGACTGCGCGAAAGCGTGACGGGCGCGACGGATGAGGCGCTCGTGGATGGCCCCGCACCGCTGACGTTTGCGGTCCGCGAGGGATGGTCGGCCGTTTCTCTGGATGTGGGGGGCGCATTGCCGGACTACATGCGGCTCGAAAAAAAGAACGCCGGCCGATTCGATTCGCAGTTCGTGCATTACGTGGTTGCACTGGCGAAGGGCGAACTGGGCGTCTCAACCGAACATGGCCTGCCGGTGGCGCGCGTGCTTCAGGCGGGGGTGGGGCCCTCGCTGGCCTTGACCGTGCCGATACTGGCGGGCGGGACACTGGTGGGCGTGATGCTGGGCTTGCTCTGCGCGGCCTGGCGCGGTGGTGTGACGGACAGGGCGGTGCTGATTCTCTCCACGGTCCTGATGAGTGTGAACTACGTAGTGTGGGTTCTGGCGGGACAATTTTTGCTGGCGTTCAAGCTCCGTCTTTTCCCGATATGGGGATTCGAGTCCGCGGCTTATCTGGTGCTGCCGGTGCTGATCGGCATCGTGAGCGGGCTCGGACGCGATGTCCGGTTCTTCCGTGCCGCCATCCTCGACGAAGTGTACAAACCCTATGTGCGGACCGCACAGGCCAAAGGGCTGAGCGGCAGCCGCATCATGATCCGGCACGTCCTGCGCAACAGCCTGATTCCGATTGTGACGTATGTGAGCTTGTCGATCCCGTTCCTCTTCACCGGCAGCCTGATGCTGGAAAGCTTTTTCGGCATTCCCGGGCTGGGCAATGTGAGTTTGAACGCGATCCATTCATCGGACATGGCCGTTGTGCGGGCGGTGGTGATTCTGGGCGCGCTGCTGTACCAAGGCGTGAACCTGGTGACCGACCTGTGCTACGCCTGGCTGGATCCGCGCGTGAGGTTGCTGTGATATGGCGATGGAACGGAACATCTTGGCGAAGTTGTGGCGGCGCTGGGACACGCGGCTGTGCCTGCTGGTCATCGCGGCGTATTGCGGCGCCGCCGCATACGGAGAGATCGTGTATCAGGTGAGCCGCGTGAGCGATCAGACGCCGGCTTACAATCAGGTGCATGAACAGGCGCGGTATGTCCCGCCCGCTTTTGTGCGGATGTTTTCACCGGCTCCGCGCGCGGAGGAGTCGCCGCTTTATCCGCTCGGCAGCGACAACCTCGGGCGCGACGTGCTCCAGCGGCTGGTCCAGGGCGCGCGCATCGCTTTCCACGTGGGCATCATCACGTCGCTCATCGCGATTCCGCTGGGAGTCGTCCTCGGCTGTTTGGGCGGTTATTTTGGCGGACGGGTGGACAGCGTGGTGGTCTGGCTCTGCGCGACCGTGGCCTCGATGCCGGGGTTGCTTTTCATCCTGGCGATCGCCATGGTGGTCGGACAAGGGCTGTTGGGCGTTTATCTCGGCATCGGTCTAACCACGTGGGTGAGCGTGTGCCGCAACGTGCGAGGAGAAGTGATCAAGCACCGCAACCGCGCCTACGTGCAGGCCGCGCAGGTGTTGGGTTATGGGCACGCCCGCATCATGTTCCGCCACATTCTGCCCAACGTGGCGCACATCATCCTGATCGCTTTCTCGATCCGTTTCCCGGCATCGGTCGCGACCGAGGTGTTCATCAGTTTTTTGGGTATCGGGGTTCAAGGCGAGCCGTCGTGGGGCATCATGATCAACAACGCCCGGCTGCGGCTCTGGCAGGGCGTGTGGTGGGAGATGACGTTCGTGACGATCGCGATCTTCGCGCTGGTGCTGGCCTTCAATCATTTGGCCGACGCGCTCCGCGACTTGCTTGATCCTGCCCTGCGCACCGAGCAGGGGTGAAGCCGGTGCATCACCGGCGGCGGACGGATCAGCGGGATGCCTGCCGCGTTGTGGGCTGGGTGAGAAATTCTTTGAAGACGGCCGTGGTGTCCTCCCCGATCTCCCGGCAGGTTTCTCTTGTGACGACCGCGCCGTTGGCGGTGGCGAAAGGCACTTCGTACGTGGTGCTGAGCCGGATGCCGGGGATATTTTTCATGGCCCAGTATTTGAAGCTGAGCCCCTGGCTGTAATTTCTGCCGGTGTTCCAGGCTTGTCCGAACGGCAGGTCGTCCGCTTGGCGGTAGCGCATGCCGCCGCGCTGGGCCAACTCCAGCAGCTTGCCGAAGCGTGCCTGCGCCTGCGCGTTCGCGGCATCCTCTGTGTAGACTTGGTAAAGCCACTCGTTGTGCGGGCCGCGGACCCACGGACAGTGAATGTCCAGGACAATCGCCAGTTTCCCATTCGACCATTGGGCGAGGTGGTCCCTGATGGCCTGTGTTTCGGGGTAGAGGCATGTTTTGTTGTAGTCGCGGTTGTGGTCGTGCGGCCTCCGGTTCTTGCCCTGGTCTCCGTCCTCCACGCCGTCTTTGTCGACAAACGGAACCACCAGGAATTGCACGTTTTCGCGCATCCATGCGCCGAGGTCGGTCGGCGCCAGCGCCGCGTCGAGAATGCCTTCCAGAACATAGCTTGCCATCATCTCTTGGGCATGGTGACGCGCGGACAGCCAGATTTTGTACGCGGGTTCTTTGTTCAGGCATCCAAAGCGCGCCATCTCGACCGCGCGTCCGCGTTTGGAGATGCAGAGCACATTGGTTTGGATAAAGGCGTTGTCCCCCCGATGACGCGTCAGAAAGGCTTCCCAGTCGCGCTGGGTATAATTCATGCCCATTGCGAACCAGACTTCGTTGCTGTTTGGCCCGGACGGGAAGGCGTGCGTGAAACCGCTCGTTGTCCAGGTTCCCGGGGCGGCATAATCCCAGTTTTTTCCGCGGTCGTAAGAAATCACGGGGCCGCGCGTACAGACGGGGGCGCCATTCGTGAACTTGAAATTGAACGTGAGGCCTTCAGCCCCCGTGACGCGAAAGGCCCAGTAGAACCACCAGCCTGCGGTGTCCCGCATTTCGTTGGCAAGATAAACCGTATCGTTCTCGATGCCTCCGACGGCGATATTCCCGGCCGGCAGGTTCTTGTCGATCGCCAGTTCCGCGCAGGCCATCCGGGTTGTGAGAGCCAGCGACCCCGTGCAGAGCGCCAGTACAGCGTGTTTCGCATTCATGTCTTCATGGTTGCAAGACAGGGGGGACAATACAAGGTGAAAAGGCGGAATTAGGCGTCAGCGAATGAGACGTGCTAACAGCCGCAAGGCGCGTGTGACAGCACGCTCCGCAGGAGCGCATCTTTGACGTCAACGCCGACGCGGACGTCGCCGATCGCCGCGGGAAGCGCGAAGCGCACTTTCCCGCCCGCCTTTTTCTTGTCGAGCGCCATGGCCGTTTGCACTTCCGCCAGATTGATGCCGTCCGGCATCTCGACGGGCAGGCCCAAATCGGAGAAGGTCGCGGTGAGTTGCGCGGCGAGGCCGGGTTTGGCCAATCCGAGCGCTTCGGCAAGCCGCGCTTCCAGCACGGTGCCGATCGCGACGGCTTCCCCGTGCTGCACCGTGAAGTGCGTCGCTTTCTCGATGCCGTGGCCGATCGTATGGCCGAGGTTGAGCGCGGCGCGAAAACCTTTCTCAAACGGGTCTTGCTGGATGACGCGGATTTTCACGGCCATGGCGCGCGCGACGAAAGCCGCGAGCCATTCGCAATTTGCGAGAGGCGTGCCCGGTTCGCCCGCCTCGCCGGATTTGCAGAACGCGAAACGCGGCAGTTCGTCCAGCAGGGCGGGGTCTCCGATGACCGCATGCTTGACGGCCTCGGCCAGCCCGCAGCGCAGCTCTCGGAGCGGCAACGTGGCGAGCACTGAGGTGTCCGCCAGCACCAGCGCCGGCGGGTGGAACGCGCCGATCAGGTTCTTGCCTTCGGGCAGGTCTGCGCCGGTTTTTCCGCCGAGTCCTGAATCGACCATCGCGAGCAGGGTCGTGGGCAGTCCGACCCAGCGCACTCCCCGCAACCACGTGGCGGCTGCGAACCCGGTCAGGTCGCCCGTGACGCCGCCGCCGAGGGCGATCACCGCGTGTCCGCGCTCGATGCCCGCTTTCAGGAAAGCGGACCAGAGCGCGGCGACGGTGGCGATCGTTTTGGTTTCTTCGCCTGCGGGGATGGCGACGAGCGAGACGGCCACGCCGTGGGCGCGCAGCGCGGCGGCCGCACGTTCGCCGTAGAGCGGCAGCGTGTGGGTGTCGCCCACGATAACGGTGCGGTCTCCGCAGCCGAGTTCGCGGAAGCGTGCGCCAAGCGTGTCGATCACGCCGTCGCCGACGCGGACATCATAGGCGGGGCCCATGCCGGAGATGCGGAAAAGGCCGAGCGCAGCCTGGGCGGCATCGGCGGTCTCCTCGGGAGGGCGATCCGAGACCATGACGCGGCGAGAAAAAGAAGCGTAGTGTTCTGCACGCTCGGCGAGGAGCTGGGAGATGGATTTTTGCCCCGCTTTCGGCGGCTGCATGCAGTCCGTATGCGGCGAACTGAGGAGCGGACGCGTGCCGGGGGCGCGGTTTACACGGGCCTGAAGCGTGGCGAGATCGGCTTCCAGGCAGAGGATGACTCCGGCGGCTTCGGCCAGGGCGCGGTTCTCCGTTTTCAGCAGCGCTCCTCCGCCGAGTCCGATGACGGCCGGCGGACAGGCGATGACCGCCTTGAGCGCCGCGGTCTCGCGGGCGCGGAAGCCGGCTTCGCCCTCGCAGGCAAAGATGTCGGGGATTTTCTGCTTGGCGGTGTCGGCGATGACGGCGTCAAGGTCCACGAAAGGAAGGTCGAGCCGTCGGGCCAGAATGTGACCGATGGTGGATTTGCCGCTGCCTGGAGGTCCGTAGAGAAAGAGATGCATAGTTCAAGAGGTGAGGGGTTGATGACAGGTTAGAGCAATTGCTCCGCCAGGCCGCGCTCGAAGGCTAACAGGGTCTGACAGGCGGGACACCGTGCCGAAAGGATGTGGGCTGCGGCCGGCAAGCGGTTCTTCTGGCCGCATGTGAAGCACTGGATGACGGCTTCGTCCGCGGCGCGGACAAGCCGTCTTGCCGCCGCATCTTTGGCGTACAGGTCACATGCGGGCGCGTCTGACAATGCGTCGTAAGCGGCTTTGATCTGCGCAAATTTCTCGGCCGTCAGCGCCCGGATTGCGGAGTCGAGACCGGCGTGCTTGTCCGGATGGTAGGTCTGGCTCAACGTGCGGTAAGCGGTCTTGATTTGTGCGGCGTCCGCGTTGTATGGGACGCCGAGCACGGAGCAGGCGGCATGGCGGTCGGGCTGCCGCGGGTCGCGCATGGCCTGCCGGCTATAGAGCAGGGCGGCGTGGCGCATCTCGTCGTCCGAGAGGCCGATGTGGCGGGCGAAGGCGGCAATGCACTCGGTTTCCGCGGGGGTCTCGTCGCAGTCGCTGACCGCGACGCGCCAGAGCCAGACTGCGGCGGCGCGGGCGAGGTTGTTGTTTCCCCTGACTTGGGCGGCGAGCCGCGCCAGGCTGCGGTCGATGCGTGCGGCATCGTCGATCAGGTAGGCGAGTTCGTGCGGCGCGAGTGCTGTCCCCAGCGCTTGGTTGATTTCGGCGAGGATTGCGCGGATGGCCTTGTCCTCTTTGGCCGTGTATCGCCCGTCAACGCCCGCGAGTTCGTAGAGCGCGGCGGCGGTGACGGCCAGCAGCCGGAGCGCTTGCTTTTCCGGAGCGGGTGCTTTGCGGTCAACAAAGAAATGTCCGGCGGCGGCGCCGGCCAAGGCGCCCCAAGGCCCGAGAAACGAGCCGATGCTTCCGCCGATCGCTTTGCCTTGCCAGTTCATGGTTCCCCCTGCAGTGACAGCCGCAAATTTGCGCGCCCGCAGGGGGCGCGAACCTGTTTGAGTTTTGTCGCCACAGTTTTAGTTGCCTTTTAATTTATCGCATATCGCCTTCCGCACTCAACCGTTTAGTTGAGGCCTCGTCGGATTGGCGATGTGTGTCGGGGTTTGGCACCGTGCGGCAGGACGTGCGGGATCTCCAATTCCGTGACTATCCCTGCATCTTGCGCAGGCGGAGCTGGCCGCAGGCGGCATCGACATCCTTGCCGCGGGATTTGCGGAGGGTGGTGTTGATTTTCGCCTTCAGCAGCGCGTCGAGGAAGGCGAGGCTGATGCGGTCTTCAGGGCGTGCTCCGTCGAAACCTTCGACCGGGCTGAGCGGGATGAGGTTCACCTTGCAAGGCGTGTGGCGCAGCAGTCGGATCAGTTCGTCGGCGTGCTGCGGCCGGTCGTTGAAATCCTTGACCAGCGTGTACTCAAAAGTCACCACGCGGCCGGTCTTCTCGAAATAGGCGCGGCACGTGTCGAGCAGCTCCGCGATCGGCCAACGCTTGTTGACCGGCATGATGCGGCTGCGGAGCGCGTCGTTGGGCGCGTGCAGCGAGACGGAGAGCTCGAACTGGAGTCCCTCGTCCGAAAGGCGCTGGATGCCGGGAACGACGCCGCACGTGCTGATCGTGATGTGGCGCGCCCCGATGTTCACGCCCTTCGGGTCGTTGAGGATTCGCAGGGCGCGCAGCACGTTGTCGTAGTTGTCGAAAGGCTCCCCCATGCCCATCACCACGATGTTGCCGGGGCGCGGCAACGCGGGCTTGGCGCCTGGTTGCGACGTCACGGCTTCGGGTGTGGCCGCGGGACGCATCAGCGCGCAGGCGGCCATGACTTCGCCGACGATTTCGCCGGCGGTCAGGTCACGTACGCAGCCAAGCTGGCCGCTGGCGCAGAACGCGCAGCGGAAGTCGCAGCCCACCTGTGAGGAGATGCACTGCGTCACGCGGTCTTTGGAGGGGATGAGGACGGTCTCGATGCGTTCGCCGTCCCCGCAGGCCAGCAGAAGTTTACGCACGCCGTCAGAGGAGTCGTGGATGAGGTCCGTCGCGAGCGGTGCGAGCGTGAAACGTTCGGAGAACAGCAACCTCAGCTCAGCGGGGAGCGTCGTGATCTCCTGCCACGATTGGGCGAAGTTCTGGTAGAGGCCTGTGACGATCTGGTCGGCGCGGAAAGCGGGCAGCCCGAGTTCCTTGCAGAGGGGTTTCCAATCGGCGGGCAACAGGCCCCAGGCGGAAGGTTGGGTAGGGGGCGTTTTCATCTTCAGGAACGGGACGACACCCGCGCGCTGCCCGCAACGAGAGGCCCGGCGATGGTGCCGGCGTGAAGGATGTTGAGCAGGGCCGTCATTGCGGCGCCTCGATGCTCTGGCGCGGACTCAGCAACGGGTTTTTGTCTTTGGACGCCGCCGAAGGTTTGTAAGAAAGGTCGGTGAGCTTTTTGCCAGATTCCTCAAAGGGCTTTTTTTCGGGGATGTCTTTCGCATCCGCCTTGATGGTCGGAACTGAAATCTGTTTCTGCTGTGTGTAGGCCGGCGCATCCTTCAGCAGTTCGTCATGTACCTGCTCGTCCGTCACCGCCTTGTCCGACTTGAAAGGGCGCCAGCGCTCGCTGGCGGGGGCGGCTTCATAACGCTTCTCCCCTGACCACGCTTTTCCCGACGGCGTGTAGGCCGACGCGGAGTAAGTGTGAGAGCTCAAGGATTTGTGCGGCGCATAGGACTTGGGCTTGAAGTGCGCTTCGTCCCCGTCGGCGGCGTGCGTGACGCATGCACAGGCGAAAAGGGATACACAGAAGAGGAAATGGCGGGTCGTCATGGTTTTACATCAGTTGCAGGGTGCGGAAGCCGGCGCGGGGGCCTTGAGCGTCTCGATGGTCTGATGGAGCATCGCCGTGAGTTTCTCGTAGTCGGCGTTCTGGCTGACGGTCAGACGCAGGATGGCGGCTTCCAAGTGGGTGTAGAGCAGGTCGGTCGCGAGGGTCGCGTTGATTTTGCGCAGCTCGCCTTTGCGGACACCCTCGATGAGCAGATGGTGGATGATGCGGCGCAGGCCGATGGTGTGGCATGTGATGATCCGCCGCATGTTGTGGCCCGCGCGTTGCGAGGCCAGCACGTAATCGAGAATCACGGTCAGAATGATCCGCTGCTCGAAGAGCAGCTGGAGGACGGCGCACATGACGCGCTCGAGGCGGTCAACCGCACTGGTTTGCGAAGAGAGCACTTCGTCGAAACGGTTGATCAGAAGGTAGGAGACTTCCCAGATGGCCGTGTTAAAGATCTCGCGTTTGTTTCGGAAGTACTTGTAAAGCGTCGTCCGGGCGATTGCGCAACTGTCCGCGATTTTTTGATACGTCACGCCGTCGTAACCCTGCTCGGCAAAGAGCTGGATCGACTTTGCGATGATGTCGCGTTTACGCGCAGCATGGTCGATGACAATTCCCATTCAGACCCCATCCAATAAGCGATAACCGAAATTCTCATACAGGAACACGCTTATTGTTTATGAATCGGCGCACGCCGTCAAGCACGTGATCGACAAAAGTTGAAAAAGTGTCATTTTGCGGCCCGCGCGACTCGCGGGATCTCCCTTGTCAAGCCGGCGTGAAAACACTACACTGATCGTCATTCAAGCGTCTTCGGGGCAAGGTGACCTCGCGCGAGCGAGGAAATCCTGACCGGCGGTAAAGCCCGCGACTGGCAAGCTGTTCCTGCCTGCCACTGACACGGTTCGATTCCGTGGCCGACAGTTAAAGTCTGGATAAGAGAAGATGCGGTTGCGTACATGGTGTTGCCCCGGCTTTGCTTTGGCCGGGGTTTTTGTTTTGAAAGACGGGTATGGAAACTGATTCCGTGTTTGATTCCGTGGAGGCGTGCATTGACGCGTTCCGCCAAGGGCAGATGGTGATTGTGGCGGACGACGAGTGCCGGGAGAACGAGGGCGACCTCATCATTGCGGCCGAGAAGGTGACGCCCGAGGCGATCAACTTCATGGTGACGAATGCGCGCGGGCTGGTGTGCGTGCCGATGACGGGGGCGCGCCTGCGCCAGATCGGCGTGGAGCGAGCGCCGAGCCGCAACCGCGGCGACAAGTTCGCGACGGCGTTCACCTATTCGGTGGACGCGGCAGCGGGCGTGAGCACCGGCATCAGTGCGGCGGACCGCGCGCGGACGGTGCGGGTGCTCATCGACGAGGACTCTGGGCCGCAGTCGGTGGTGAGCCCGGGGCATATCTTTCCGCTGGAGGCGCGCGAGGGCGGCGTGCTGGTGCGCGCCGGCCATACCGAGGCGGCGGTGGATCTCGCCAAGCTGGCGGGCCTGAAACCTGCGGGCGTGATCTGCGAGATCATGTTGCCGGACGGAACCATGGCGCGCCTGCCGAACTTGCGTGAGTTTGCCACGAAGCACGGCCTTAAGATGCTTTCGATCGCCGATCTGATTCAGTATCGACGGCGTCGCGAGCGGCTGATCGAGTTTGTCGAGGAGGTCGATCTGCCGACGCTGTACGGTCATTTCAAGTTGCGCCTCTATACGTCCTCGCCGGACGGCATGGACCATCTGGCGTTGATCAAAGGAAACTTGCCGTCCAACCCCGCGCCGCTGGTGCGCGTGCACAGCGAGTGCCTGACCGGCGATGTTTTCGGCTCGGCCCGGTGCGATTGCGGCAACCAGTTGCACGCGGCGATGCGCATGGTGGAGAAAGAGGGCGTCGGCGTGATCCTCTACATGCGGCAGGAAGGGCGCGGCATCGGCTTGGCCAACAAGCTGCATGCCTATAAATTGCAGGAGAACGGGCTCGATACGGTCGAGGCCAACATCAAGCTGGGGTTCCCCGCAGACATGCGCGACTACGGCGTGGGCGCGCAGATTCTGGCGGATCTCGGGCTCAAGCGGATCCGGCTCATGACGAACAACCCCAAGAAGCTGGTGGGGCTGCAGGGCTATGGGCTGGAGATCGTCGAGCGCGTGCCGGTGGTGTTCGAGCCGGGTGATTACAACCGGCGTTATCTGGAAACGAAGAAGTCGAAGATGGGGCATTTGATGTGAGCGGGCGGGCGAATCTTCGTGTTCGCCGCAAAGGAGGGATGATATGAAAGAGATCGCAGGCAAGTTGGATGCGTCCGGCATGAAGATGGCCCTTGTGGTCAGCCGGTTCAACAGTTTCTTCACCGAGCAACTGGTGAAGGGGGCGGCGGATTGCTTCGTGCGGCACGGCGGCAAGGATTCCGACCTGACGCTGGTGCGTGTGCCGGGGGCGAACGAGATCCCGCAGGTGACGCAGAAGTTGGCGGCCTCCGGCAAGGTCGACGCCGTGGTGGCGCTGGGCGCCGTGATCCAGGGCGCGACCCCGCACGCCGACCTGATCAACGGCACGGTGGCGCGGGCGCTTTCGAAGATCGCGTTGGACACCGGCGTGCCGGTCCTGAACGGCATCGTCTGCGCGCAGAATCTGGAACAGGCGATCGAGCGCGCGGGTACCAAGCAGGGCAACAAGGGCTGGGACGCGGTGATGGCTGCGGTCGAGACCGTGGCCGTCCTGAAGGCGCTCTGACGGATGGGAAGGGTGGCGTGCGGGCGCGTTGGCGTGGCGGTTGGACCAAGCAATTGCCCGGCATTCCGTTCATCCATTAAATAATTGAGGATCATTTGACATGGCGACTCGCAGACAAGGGCGCGAATGGGCGCTGCAGATGCTGTTCCAGACGGATTTGAATCCGGGCATGGACATCGATATGGTTATCCCGAAGTTCTGGCGGCAGCAGTGGACCTGCCAGATGGAGGAGGCTGAGAATCAGGACGTCGCGGTCGAGCAAGACGAATCGAAATCGGTGGAAGACCGCGTCGCGCCGCAGAAAATCCGTCAGTTCACCGAGAAATTGGTGCGCGGCGTACTGGGGCACCTGGACGAGATCGACGCCAAGCTCAAGTCGTATACGCAGAACTGGCCGTTGCACCGCATGGGTTCGGTGGAACGCAACGTGTTGCGCTTGGCTTTTTACGAGATGATCTACTGCGCCGACGTGCCGCCGGCCGTCGTGCTGAACGAGGCGATCGACCTCGCCAAGTATTTCAGCAATGCCGATGCGGGACGGTTCGTGAACGGCGTGCTGGACCGGCTGAACAAAGAAATCAAGCGGACGTAAAGGCGTTTTGGCGTCATGACCCAAGCGGCGGAAGACAGGAAGTGGATGCGGCGGGCCATTGCGCTGGCGCGGTTGAGCGAGGGGTACACCCGGCCCAATCCGCCGGTCGGCGCCGTCGTGGTCCGCGGCGGGCGTAAGCTCGGCGAGGGGCGTCACGCCTGCGCCGGTTGCGCCCATGCGGAGGTCGATGCTCTGGACGCGTGTCGTGAGCCAACGGCTGGCGCGACGCTTTACGTGACGCTGGAGCCGTGCTGCACTCACGGCCGCACGCCGCCGTGCACGGATCGCATCCTGCGCGAGAAGATCGCGCGGGTGGTGGTCGGATGCCGCGACGAGAACGGCTGCCACTGCGGGCGCGGCCTGGAGATCCTGGCCGCGTGTGGCGTCGAGGTCGTCTACGGCGTCTGTGAAGCCGAGGCCCGTGAGCTGGTCGTGCCGTTCTTCAGGCACGTCACCGCCGGAATGCCGTTCGTGACGCTGAAGCTCGCCATGACGATGGACGGCCGTATCGCCGACAGGGCGTCGTCGTCGCAATGGATTACCGGCGAGGCCGCGCGCGCAGAGGTTCAGCGCATGCGGCGGCGGGCCGACGCGGTGATGGTCGGTGCGGGCACGGTCGCGGCCGACGACCCCTCTTTGCTCTGCCGCGCCGGCGGCGGAGAGAAGCTGCTGCGCGTGATCGTGGACGGGCGCGGTGTGCTGTCGCCCGATGCACGGGTGTTGACGGATGCGGCGGCCGACCGGACGATCGTGGCGACGTTGCGAGGTGCGGATCGGCAAAGGCGGTCCGCGTTGTCGGCGCACGGCGCGCAGGTCTGGGAGTTTGCTCCGGACAGGCAGTCGCACGTGCCCTTGAAGCGTCTGCTAAGGCGGTTGGGTGAAGCCGGGCTTATGCATGTCTTGTGCGAGGGCGGCGGCCATCTGGCCGGTGCGTTGCACGATGCCGGACTGGTGGACGAGTATTGTTTTTTCTATGCGCCGGCGGTGCTGGGCGACAGCGCGGCGGTCGGGGCGGTCGAGGGCCACGGCTCCCTGCTGCCGAAGATGCCGCGCCTGCGGTGTGTGGACGTCAAGCGGTTCGGCGACGATGTGATGATGCGTGTGCGGAAAGCGTGAGCGGATGTTTACGGGACTTGTACAAAAGGTGGGCGTGCTGCAACGGCTGGCCCGGCAGGGCGACGGCTGGTCGCTGACGTTGCTGCATCCGCCGTGGCCGGATGCGCTGGTGCCGGGCGAAAGCGTGGCGGTCCAAGGGGCGTGCCTGACCGTCACCGCGGTCGGCAACGGTTTCTTTACGGCAGACGTGCTAGACGAGACGTTGCGGCGCACGGCGTTGCAGGCGCGCGGCGAAGGCGCTCGGGTGAATCTGGAGCGCGCGTTGGCGGTGGGTGACCGGCTGGGCGGACATATCGTTAGCGGGCACGTGGACGAGTGCGGCACGCTGAGCGGCATCGAGGACCGCGGCCGCGACGTCGCGTGGCGTGTGCGCTGCTCGCCGGAACTGGCGCGGCAGACCGTAATGAAGGGATCGGTCGCCATCGACGGCGTGAGCCTGACCGTGACCGGTTTGGGTGACGACTGGCTGGAGGTGAACCTCATTCCGACCACGTTGCGGGAAACGAGCCTTTGCGACCGCAGGGGCGGCGACGCGGTGAACCTTGAGGGCGACATCTTGGGTAAATACGTGGCGCGTCTTCTGGGCCACGGGCCGCGGTGCGGCATCACCGAACAGATGTTGGCGGAAAACGGATTTTTATGAGGTCGATGGGGCGCGCCCTCCGGACGTGCGGCGGACGGCTCGGGAAGCCGTCCCTGCCGTTGGGCGGTGCGCTGGAGTTTAATGCCATGAAAAAAGTTTTGTGTCTGGGACTGACGCCTGTGTTGCAGCGGACGCTGGTGTTCGATCGTCTGGAAACCGATGAGGTCAACCGTGCGCGGCAGGTGGTGGAGTCCGCGGCGGGCAAAGCTCTGAATACCGCGCGTGCGCTGGTGGCGCTGGGGACGCCCGCCGACGCGACCGGATTCAACGGCGGCGAAACGGGGCGGCGCGTCTTGGCGTATCTGAAAAGTTACGGGATGGAGACCGGCGCGCTGACGACGATGAAAGCGCCGACGCGCATCTGCTCGACGCTGATCGACCGCACGGCGGGGACGGTGACCGAACTGGTGGAGGAGGCGCTTGCGCCGGGGCCTGCGGCGGTCAAGCGGTTTGTCCGCGAGAACCTCAAGCGGACCGCGAGGGCCTCGATGCTGGTCATCAGCGGAACTTTGCCGCCCTTCGTGGGCGACGATTTTTACGTGGAGTTCGTGCGGGGGGCGGCCGAAGCGGGTGTGCCCGTTGTGATCGATTCGCACCGGACGGCGCTGATTGACGTGCTGTTCGAGCAGCCGCTGTTGGCTAAGCTCAACGTGCGCGAAATGGAAACGACGCTGCAGGAGCCGATGCGCTCCGAAAAAGCGATTCTAAGGGGCATGCGGGACCTGCGGAACATGGGGGCGCAAAACGTCTTCGTGACGCAGGGCGGCAAAGCCTCCTATCTGTTGACCCCGAAAGGGGCGTGGCGCTTCGCGCCGCCGGCGATCGGTCCGAAACTCAATCCGATCGGCAGTGGCGACTGCACGACCGCCGGCATCGCCCACGCGCTCGTGCGCGGAAAGACGATGGCCGAGGCGGTCCGCTACGGCCTGGCCTGCGGCAGCGCGAACGTCGAGAGTCTGACGCCCGCCGACCTCGATCCCAAGCGCGTGACCGCTCTGGCCCGGTGCGTCAAGCCCGTCCGTCTCTGATCGGACAACCGCTTCGCGCTGCAACAGGATGGGTTCCGTGCGGAATGGCCGTGTTCGGTGTTCTCGGGCTGTTTGTGAGGAACGGCCGTTGACATCTGGATGGGGAGCGCGGATAATTCGGCGTCAACAGCGAGAGGGGGGACGGCGATGATCTCGTATAAATTGGTGATGCCGGAACACATGAATCAGTACGGTGTGCTGTTCGGCGGCAACATGCTGAAATGGATCGACGAGATCGCGTGGATGGCGGTCAGCCTAGACTACCCGGGGGCGCGGTTCGTGACGATCGGCATGGACCGCGTGGAGTTCAAAAAAGGCGTGACCGGCGGCTCCATTTTGCGGTTCGAGGTCGTGCGGCAGCGCGTCGGGCACACGTCGGTGACGTACGAGGCCATGGTGTCGCGGCGCGAACTGCACCAGCGCGAGGACGAACTGATCTTCTCGACGGATATCACGTTTGTGCGCGTGGATGAGAACGGCGTGAAGATCCCTGTCGAGCCGTAGGAGCGGCGCGGACGGTCCGTTTGTCAGGTGCGGGCTGTTATGGTATACTCAAACTCAATTTATAACAGGGTATCGGGACGGATGGGGGGCAAATGAGCGATGTGACCGGGCGGCAAGGGGAAGATCACAAGACGGTGGCGGATATCGATCCGCTAGAGCTGTCGCGCCGGCGTCCGGAGTGGAGCGCGTCGCAGCCCATGACAAGGCCGCAAAAGGCGTTTCTGGTGGCGCTGTTGGCCTTCGTCGCCGTGTCGTTCATCTGCGTGCCGCTCAAGGCCGCGCAGGGGGTGATTGCGGTCTGCACCCTCTTTTATGTGGTCAGCACGCTTTACAAGTTCGTTGTGATCCGCGCATCGCTGTCGCCGTCCGCCATCCTGCGCTTCTCAGCCAAAGAGATCGCGGATTGCGAGCCGCGCGAGTGGCCGGTCTTTTCGGTTTTGGTGCCGATGTACAAGGAGCCTGAGACGGTGAAGCAGATGGTGGCTTCGCTGGCGGCGATGGATTATCCCGCCGACAAGAAGGACGTGCAGATCCTGCTCGAGGCGGACGATGAAGTGACCTTGGCGGCGGCGCGGGCGCTGACGTTGCCGTCGGGGTTCCGGGTGACGGAGATCCCGAAGTCGTTTCCGCGCACCAAGCCCAAGGCCTGCAACATCGGCCTTCATTTGGCGAAAGGCGAGTACCTGGTGATTTACGACGCCGAAGACCTGCCCGAAAAAGATCAGCTCAAGAAGGCTGTGCTGGCGTTCGAAACCTCGCCCGAAAAGGTGGTGTGCGTGCAATCGCGCCTCAACTATTACAATCCTCAGCAGAACGTGCTGACGCGCTGGTTCACGGCCGAGTACTCCGCATGGTTCGACCTGCAGTTGCCGGGGCTGGCGGCGCTGGGCGCCGTGATCCCGCTGGGCGGCACGTCCAACCATTTCAAGACCAAGACGCTGCAGGCGCTGATGGGGTGGGACGCATACAACGTGACGGAGGACTGCGACCTTGGTGTGCGGCTGGGGCGCGCGGGCTATGCGACGCGGATGCTGGAAACGACGACGTGGGAGGAAGCGTGCAGCGATCTGCGGTTCTGGATCAAGCAACGCACCCGGTGGCAGAAAGGGTATATTCAGACGTGGTTCGTACACATGCGCAGTCCGCTGCGGCTGCTCAAAGAGCTGGGCGCCGTCAACTTTCTGCACTATCAGCTGTTGGTCGGGGGCGGGACCTTTTCCGTGCTGATCAATCCGCTGTTTTGGGCGATGGCGCTGGTCTGGTTCGTGTTTCGCCCCGAGGGCGTGGCGCAGCTTTTCCCCGGGCCGGTTTTTGCGGCGGGCGCGGCCTGCCTGTTTCTCGGCAATTTCGTGTTCATCTACATCAACCTGTTGGGGTGCTGCAAGCGCAAGCGGGACGGCCTGATGTGGTGGTCGTTGTTGACGCCGGTCTACTGGGTGATGATGAGCTACAGCGGCTGGCGGGCCTTCATCCAGTTTTTCCGCGATCCGTTCGTGTGGGAAAAGACGCAGCACGGGTTGGTGAAGAAGAGTTAATGAGAACGCCTTTCAGATCAGGGGTTTTTACATGGATCAGGATCGCAAAACGTATCGGCTGGTGAGGCTGCTGACGGGCGGCGTGACGCCGGTGTTGCTGGCCGGGGCTCTGCTGGCTTTCGCGCGGCTGCACGACGGCGCGTGGGAACCTGGGGTACAGGTGGCGGGCATCTGCCGTGAGCTGATCGCGGGCACCACTGAGGGGCGGCAGGCCCTGTTCGGCTCGTGCTGGATGGCACCGCTGCCGGTGCTGTTCTATCTGCCGTTCGCGTGGCTGCTGCCGGAGCCCGTGGCCGGCTGGGCGGCATTCTTCGCGGCGTGGCTTTTTGTTTTCTGGGCCGTCCGCGAGGCGGTGAAGGCGGCCGGAGTGTCGGGCTGGCGCATCGTTCTGGCCCAGGCCGCGCTCGCCGGCATGATGGTGGTGTCGCGTCAGCCGCAGGCGCTGCAGATCGCCACAGCGCTGACGACGGGGTTGGCGTTGCTGACGGCGGCTTCGCTGGCGGATTGGGCGGCATTCCGGCGGCTGCGCGATGTGGTGGCGACGGGCGCGACGGGCGCGTTTCTGCTGCTGTGCGGAATCTCCTTTTTCGGGCCGGCCACGCTGGCGGTGGGGCTGTTGCCGTTCGCGGCGTGCGGCCACCGCGAGACGCGTTCGCGTTTCCAGGCTTGGCTGTTGCTGGGATGGCTGCCGATGGTTTACACCGCGGGCGTGTGGCTGCTGATGAACCGTCTGATTCTGGGCGATTCTTTTTATTTTCTCCGGTCGGTACAGCATCTGGTTCCTCGCGTGTACCTGTTTCTGCCCGCGGTCTTGGCTCCGGGGTTTCTGCTGGTGCCGGCCCTGATTGCTACGTGGGCGATCGATGCGCGGAAAGCGACTCCGGGTTCGGGGGGTACGGCGGCTTCGGCGCTGCTGATTTCTCTCGCCCTGGTGCTGATGGCAAGCGCCCAGGTCTACCGCCTCTTCGGGCTCGGGTGGGATACGGTTAAGCTCTCTGTTTGCGTTTTGGCGGTGCTGATGATCGCGTTGGCGCGGCTGCGGCAGCCGTTTTTCCGCCTGGCCGTTTCACTGGTCTTGTTCGTCTGGCTGAGCACCTTGTGGCTGGGCGGCGAGGCGCCGGTGTCCGTGCCGGAGTCGCGGGACCAGATCTGCAAAGAGGTCGAGGACCATGTGAATGCCCGCACGCAGTACGGCCGCATTTTTGTGCTCGGATATGCGGGCCTTGATCTGCTGCGCGACTACACGGGCGAACGGCTGGTGCCGAACATGGACCTGCATGTCGGCTCGCAGCGGCGCGCGTACAAGGGTCAGAACCTCTATGTGCTCGTGCCCCGCCCCGTGGGTCAGGTCAGGGCCGAAAGCGTTTTCTGGAAGTATCCTGACATTTACGAGCAAGGCGCCGAGCGGCTGTTGTATGCGGGAACGTTTGGTTCGTGGCGTCTGTTTGAAGTCGTCTCCGCGCCGACGCAAGAACAGTTGGACGAGTGGAAGAAGGTCAGGTGAAGGACTGGACGGAAAGAAACGCTCTGGCCGGACATGTGGTCCCCTTTGCAATGTGGGTGGGCGCGATTCTGCTGCTGCAGGCGCTGGAGACGGTCTCGCTTGTTCCCCGTTGGGTTTACCCGTGGAGCTATACGGTCAAGTCAATCGCCTGCGCGGGTCTGTTTTTATGGTTTCGGCCTTGGCGTATCTATTCCGCGTTGCGGACAGGCCATGTGCCTTTGGCCATCGGCGTGGGACTGGCCGTGGCTGCTGTCTGGATTTTGCCGGAAACGCCGTGGGTCGGGCGGTTCGCTCCCGGATTCCAAATGTTCTATCACAGGTGGCTGATTCTGATGCCCGGCGTGTTGCCCAGCTATTTCGTACCCGACTATTATCCGGCGCTGCCGCCGGGGCATCCCTCGCTGGCCTTCTCGCCGGAGGAGGCCGGATGGGGCCTGACGCTCATGAAGTTGGCGGGATCGGCCTGCGTGATTGCGGTGGTCGAGGAGTTCTTTTTCCGCGGTTTCTTTTACCGGTGGCTGAGGCGCGGCGAATTCTGGAAGGTGCCGCTGGCGGCATTTGACGCGCAGGCCTTCTGGACGGTTGTGGCCGTTTTCGGGTTGGAGCACGACCGCTGGTTCGCAGGCGTGCTGGCTGGCGTGGCGTATGGCTGGTTGGCGGTCCGGACCGGCGACGTGTGGGCGGCTGCGGTGGCGCACGGCGTGACCAATTTCGTGCTGGGGGCGTACGTGATCGTATCGCGGCAATACGGATTCTGGTAAGGGATGGGGGCGGACATGACGGAAGCGAAACTGAATCGGGAATATGCGGTCCGGATCCTTGGAGTGGGCGCGCTGATGGCCGGCATGTGCGTGTGGTCGCTGTATGACGGCCGGGTGGCATGGCCTCGGCAAAACCGGCACATGGAGGCCGTGCGACCCTCTTTGCTGGTGACCAATCTGACGGCCGAGGCGTGGCTTGCGAGGGACGAGGATCGCGGTTCGCCGCTCGAGAACGCGTTTTCGGCGCGGGGATTCAAGGTGCCGTCGAAACTGGTCAAACGATTAGGCGAGCTGCGGGTCCCCGGCACCGCGGCGGACAGGGGCGCCGTGCGCGCGGCGCAGGCCGAACGGGTGCGAAAGGTTTTGGAAATCCCCGTGTACAGCGCGCACGACCTGCAGACGCAGTTCGTGCAGGCGGCGGTGACGCTGGCCCTGGGGCTCTGCGCGTTTCTGGCGGTCGGCTTGAAGGCGCGCAGACGGTATTTCGCCGACGACGAGGGACTGGGCGGAAGCGGCTTGGGCGGCCAACGCGTTCCCTACGCGGCGATCTCCCGGATCGAGTGGGCAAAATGGGATGAAAAGGGGATCGTCACGCTGACGCTCTCGTCCGGCGCCCGGCATACGCTTGACGGCTGGCACTTCGCGGGAATGACGGGCATCGTAAACGAAATCCTCAAACACCGCCCCGAACTGAATCCGACGAAAAAGTGAGCGTCGGCAGGCACTCAGAGTGAGGCCACGACGCCCTTCATCTTCTCGAGCCCTGTGCGGGCGGTTTCTTTGGCGGGCCGCTGCCAATACCCGGCGTTGAACAGCTCGACGGAGAGCCAGGGTTCCGCTCGGTTTTCGGCAAAGATGCTCAGGATGTCGCGAAGGGGCGCGATGCCGTCGCCGGGCCAGATGCGGTCGGCGTCTTTGAGCGTCTCTCGGGCGGGTTGTGCGGGATAGTCGTTCATGTGGAAACTGTAGGCGGCGCTACGTCCGAGCAACCGCAGCGAGGCCGGCTCGCTGCCGCCCCTGTACATGTGGAACGCGTCCGCCAGCACGCAGGCGTCGGGGTGGGCGGCACGGGCGGCCACAAAGAGGCACTGGTCCACGCGGTTGATATTCGCCGATGCGCCCCAAAACTCAAGCTGCGGAATTATGCCCATTGTCCGGCCGAGCTCCAAGACGGCGCGGTAACGTTCCGCCGCCCGGTCCAGGTCTAGCTTCACGCCGGCCTGATTGACGCCGGCGGGCGAGGCGGCGATGTGCGTTCCGCCCAATTGCGCAACGAGCGCCATGTCGCGTTTCATCTGCTCAAGCCCTTTGGCCCGTGCGGCGTCGTCGTCGACGGCCCAGCTCGCGAACCCGATGGCACTGATGACGGAGAGCCCCAGGTCGGCGCAACGCTTGCCGAGGTCCTTGAGCGAGTCGCCGCCTTCTGCGGCTTTCGCGATGTCGGAAATCCACGGTTCGATTCCCGCGTACCCGGCTTGCGCCGTCAGATCGATCTGCGCGGCGAGCGGCAGTTTGTAGCCGCGGACGGTGCCTGTATTCAAGGCGAACCGGAAGCCGCCGGAGGTGGACGCAGGAGCGGGCGTTCCGCGGTTGTCGCCACACAAGGTGAGCCCGCCCGCGCAAGCCGTTGCCGTCAGAAAATCCCGCCTTGAAAAAGTCGCACTCATATCATCGCGTCCAATGTTAAAACGATAACGTTCGCGGAAAGTCGAAATCGAGATCAAAAGAATGAGGCTGATAGTATTCGGTTCTGAGCGTACAAGTCAATCCTTCGCGCAAATATTGGTGAGTGGCGAATGGGCACTCAATATGTTAAAGTTGTCGCGGATTTATGAGAGATACAAGACCTGTCAAAAAAACGTTTCCGATCAATGCGATGCTGGAAGGCCGTCGCGTGCTTGTCGTGGGGGGCGGGCGCGTGGGGCAACGAAAAGTCGAATTGCTGCTGGCTTCCGGCGCCGACGTGCAGCTGGTTTGCCCGACTTGTGTGGCCGAACTGGAGGCTTTGATCCGGAAGGGCTTGATTCGCCATGACGTGCGGGTGTTTTCGGATGACGATGTCTTGGGGTGTTCGCTGGTGTTTGCCTGCACGGACGACAAGCATGTCAACCGCCATGTTCTGGAGGTGTCGAAAGCCGCGAGAATTCCATGCTGTTGCGCGGACGGGAATTGGCCGGACGGCGATTTCGTGACGCCTGCGATCATCCGCACGGGCGATGTGCTGATCGCGGTATCGACCAGCGGCAAGTCCTGCCGCCAGTCGCGGCTGATCAAAGACAATCTGCGCAAGCACTTGGATTCGATCGAAAGCTCGGACCTGCTGGTGCTGGGGACCAGCCACGAGTACTTGGGCGCCGAGGCGCGTGCGCCCTACCATCTGCTGCAGCGGGAGCGCGAGGCGGTCGGGGAGATGATCCGGCAGGTGTGGGGCGTGCACGAGTTTTTTATCCTCAACACCTGTAACCGCGTCGAAGTGGTGGCCGCGGTTTCCAAAGAGGCCGGCACGTGCGGCATCCTGCGCCGGTTGTTGCGTTTTGACCAGTTGAGCCCTGACCTCTATTACATGAAGCACGGGTTCGAGGCGTTCTCGCACCTCTGTCTGGTCACGGCTGGCATGGATTCCCAGACGCCGGGCGAGTTCCATGTGGTGTCGCAGCTGAAGGAGGCGGTCGACGAGTCGCAGGCCTTCGGTTGGGCCGGCTCGATCATCCGGGAGCTGTGCGATGCCGCGTTGCATGTCTCGAAGGATATCCGGCATGAGGTGGAACCGTTGCTGGACATTGCCGAAATTGAGGAGGTCGGTTTGCGGTATCTCGATGCCGAGGTTCCTCAGCTGGCCTCGTGCCGGGCCTTGGTGCTCGGCACCGGCATGGTCGGGAAGGGCATCGTCGAGGGACTGCGCGCACGCGGATGCCGATGCGTGTGGGCCTATTACCGGAACGCGCCGGTCTTGAGCGCGGAAGACGCGCGCCAAATCGAGGTGATCCAGTTGGATGACGTGGCGCGCGTGTTGCCCGAGGTCGACGTGATCGTCAGCGCGGTGAACGTGCAGGAGCCGGTCCTCTCCGCCGCCCTGTACCAGGGGGCGCTGAATCCCGCCGGAGTCACGATGGTGGACCTCGGGATGCCGCATAACATCGATCCCGCCATAGGCGCGCGCGGGGCCCGCGTGCGCGTGGCGGATTTGGATGCTCTCAAGCGGTGGTACCGCACGGCGAACGGGACGTTGGATAAGGTGCTCGAGGTGTGCGGCGCGATTCTGAGAGAGCACCGCGACATCTACGAGCGGATGCGGCGCAGCATTCAGGGCGCGGAGACTCAACAGGAATCGGCATATGGACAAACAGGTCTTTAAAGTCGGGACGCGTGGCAGCCGCTTGGCGCTGATGCAGACGCGGGACGCGCTGGACAAATTGTCCGCACTCTTCCCCTGTTTGGTGTTCGAGTCGGTGCCTGTCGCGACGCCCGGCGACCGCGACCTGACGACCGACCTGCGCGTCAGCCCCGGCGATTTCTTTACGCGCGATCTGGACGACGCGCTGCGCGGGGGACTCATCGACCTCGCCGTGCACAGTGCCAAGGATCTGCCGGATCCCGTGCCGTCCGACCTTGACTGGTTCTGGCTGCCGTGGCGTGAAGACCCGCGCGACGCATGGATCCTGCCGCAAGGCAAGACGTGGGCCGATCTGACTGATTCGCCGGTCGTGGGCGTGAGCAGCGAGCGGCGCGAGGCCTGCTGCCGGAAGCGTTTCCCGCATGCGGTGCTGAAGCCCATACGCGGGACGATCCCGTCGCGGCTGGAACAGCTCGACGGCGGAGCATTCGATGCGGTCTTGATGGCCGGGGCGGCTTTGAATCGTCTGGGGCTCTCCGGGCGAATCACCGAGTGGATCGAGCTTTCGGAGCTCGCCGTGCCTGCGGGGCAAGGTTATCTGGCGGTCACGTTCCGCGTGGGCGATCCGGTTGTGACGCGGCTGCGCTCGTATTTCGTGAAAGCCGTGCGGTTCGTCGGCGCGGGCGTGGGCTCGGCGGATTTCTGCACGTGGGGCGGCATCAAAGATCTGCAACTGGCCGACGTGTGCCTTTACGATGTGCTGATGGACGATAAGCTCTTGTCGTTCCTTCCGCCGCACGCGGAGCGCGTGTTTGTCGGCAAGCGGTGCGGGGAGCACACGGTGAAGCAGCCGGAGATCACCTCGCTGATCACCCGGTATGCGCGGCAGGGCAAGCGCGTGGTGCGGCTCAAGGGCGGAGACCCGGGCCTGTTCGGCCGGCTGGCCGAAGAGACGGACGAACTGGACCGTCTGTCTTTGCCGTACCGCGTGAGGGCGGGTGTGAGCGCGTTGACTGTGGCCACAACGGGGACCGGGATGTTGCTGACGCGGCGCGGCGTGTCGCGCGGTTTCACGGCGCTGACCCCGCGCGCCGAGGGCGGCGCGATCGCCGGTGTCACGCGCGAAGTTCGTGAGCGCTTGCCGCTGGTGCTTTTCATGTCGGTCAGGGTCGCCGGCGTGTTGGCGCGCCAACTGCTCGACGAGGGGTGGGCGGCGACAACGCCCGTGGCGATCGTATTCAACGCGGGCGCGGACGACGAGTCGATTTTCCGCACGACGATCGGGGCGTTGCGCGACGGCGACGCGGCCCTGCCCGAGACAGATGCGCCGGGGCTGTTACTCGTCGGCCCCGTGGCTGGCGCGTCGCGGCGCGATGCGGGTGCCCTGCGCGGGTGCCGCGTGCTGGTGACGTGCAGCGAGGCGCTGACGGAGAAAGCCGCGGCGCGCGTGACCGATTTCGGCGGCGTGCCTCTGTTGCGTCCGCTGATCCGGCTGTCGCCGTGCGCGGAGGCGGAGCATGCGGTCGCACGGGTCGCATCGTATGACTGGGTCGTGTTGACGTCGCCCTCGGCGGTTCATTTTTTCATGGGGCTTATACGGGCGGCGGGCGTCGATCTCCGCACGCTGCCGAAGCTGATGGCCTGCGGCCCGGGCAGCGTGGCGGCATTCAAGGACTATGGGCTCGCGCCCGAACTGTCGCCGCCCATGGATTACAGCGCGGAGGGCTTGGCCACGCTGTTGCGGGGACACGATTTCAGCGCACAGCGCGTGTTGCGGCTGCGTTCCGAGAAGGCCGGAGCGCTGCTGGCCGACGTGCTGCGTCAGCAGGGCGCTGAGGTCGACGACGTGCGGCTCTATGTCAACGAGCCGGTGACCTATCCGGCGCTGCCCGCGTTTGACGCCGTGTTCTTCGCGAGCGCTTCGGCGGTCGAGGCCTTGATGGCGCAGATTCCGCTCGGGGCGCTGGAGGGCAAGACCGTGGTGACGATCGGCAAGCCGACCTCGGCCGCGCTGGCGGCGTTCGGCCGAGCGCCGGACGTCGTCGCCGCCGAGGCCACGGTTGACGGCGCGATCGAGGCCCTCGCGCGACGGATGGCCCTGCTCTGATTTTCCGTGGCGCTGCGATTTCGCGGGAAACAAAATCCCGCGCTCAAGCGATGCTGCGCCGTTTCGCTTCCTCAAGGATCGACTCTGTGGCGGTAGCACCGATCCGGCTGACGCCGATCTCCCTGACGCGCAGCAGATCGTCGAGTGTGCGGATGCAGCCGGCGGCTTTGATCTGGACTTCAGGTGCCGCATGCTGTCGCATCAGCCGGAGGTGATGATCCGTGGCGCCCTGATAGCTGTAAAAGCCGTTGGGCTGCTTGACGAAACCGTAGCCGGTCGACGTCTTGACAAATGCCACATGGTGCTCGGAACAGATGTTGCATAGGCGGATGATGTGGATGTCCTGCAGGTAGTCGTTCTCGAAGATCACTTTCAGTAGGGCTCCGTTCGCGACGACCGCCTCATTGATGGACTTGATCTCCGCCGACACATAATCCCAGTCGCCGCCCAGCACCTTTCCGACGTTGACGACCATGTCGATCTCGTTGCCGCCGGCCTGGGCTGCGGCTTCCGCCTCTTTGACCTTGATGGCCGTCGCGCTATTTCCGTGCGGAAATGCGATCACGGGGCAGAGCCCGACCCCGGATCCCGCGAGCAGGTCCCGGGCCATGGGGATGCAATACGGTTTGATGCAGGCGGTGGCCACGCGATATTTCTTGGCCAGCGCACATCCTTTCGCGACATCGTCATCGGTCAGGGTCGGGTGGAGCAACGAATGATCGATCATTTTCGCAAGTGCTTGCAGCGTTACCGGCTTGTCCATATCCATTCCTTTTCCGATGCCGTCATTTCATCATTTGATTGCGAAGGCCTTAAAAAACGTGTAGCAAAAGACGCCGTCCGCTTCTGCCGTTCGGTACAAGTCACGGATGCCGTTGTCAAAGGCGGACGGCTCGGCGATGCCCGCGCCAATGGCCGTATCACGGATGCCCTCGATCATCGCCGTGAAAGTCTTCTTGGTAAAACCCTCGACCAATTCCGGTCTGCTGGAATCGACATAGACCATGCGGGGCGATACCCGGACCGCGTGATAGCCCGCGCCGTGCAACAGCGGAAAAAGCTCGCGTCCCACCATGGCGTTGCCGCCCGCGCGCCGCTGCAGTTCCACCTGGCACTGGATCGCGTGACGTGCCGCTGCGCTGTCGGGATGGAAATAGGCCGAGCCGTGGTCGCCTTCGATGACCGTGATGGTGCCGCCGGGCTTCAGGTGTTTCTTCAGCGTGCGCAGCGCCTCGCCGGGATGGGAGAGGTGTTCCAGGACGAAGCAGACGAAAAGGTGGTCGAATGCGTCTGTGCCGTAAGGCAGGCTGAAGATGTCTCCCTGCGCGAATTGCACGTTCGTCAGTCTCTCCTCCTCGATTTTCCGTTTGGCTTCCGCGACGGAGGCCGCCGAAATGTCGACCGACGTGATCAGGGCCTCCGGACTGTTCTTCGCAAGCGTAAGGGTTTGTGCGCCGACGCCGCATCCCGCCTCCAAAATGCGGCTTCCCGGCGGATAGGACGTGTCGGAATGCAACAGCTCGACCAAGGTGGAGGCCTGGTCTTGCAAGCGGAGCTGTTCACGCTGATTATAGCCATGAACGTAAGCGTGCTTCATGTTTCCTTTCTCGTGCCACAGGATGAGCGGTGTTTGTGCAGTCGGTTCTGCCAGTCATGAGCAAGAGGTTTTCACATTTATGCGGCTGACGCAAGCTTGCGTCATGCCGAAAAAGGCCGGCTGTTTTGCGGGGCCGTGTGCCAAGCGGATGGGTCACTCGTCGAAAACCCGGATCAGCGGCTGCAGCCAGCGTGGCCAACGGGATGTGCCGGCTTGGCGTGGAGCCGGTCGTGCTTCGCCGGCGAACAGGTTGAAGTTGCCCCAGGTGTCTGTCGGCGAGATGGCGTGCTCTCCGGTTTTTTCGATGAGCGTCGCACCGCGGCGCGTCAGCACGAAGCGCTGGAGACCCGGAGCGAAGGGCATGGCGACGTGGTGGACGCCTGCGGCAACCTCGAACGAGCGGACGGTGTCGCCGCTGTGGATTGTGAGCCGCGCGGGGGCCGTGAGGAACATCGTCGCATGGACATTGTCTTTCAGGTTTGCGGCGCCACCGGGCAGAGAAATCTCGCTGACGGAAGCTTTGGGCCTTCGGAGGGCGGGGACGTTATTCGGGTGCGTGCGGTAAAAGTAGTAAAGCGCGTCTTCCGTGATGGCGGGCGGGCGGCCGTTCTTGTACCAATCGACGTAGTAGCGCCCGGCGGATAGAAAGGCCGCGTGCGGCAGCATGGGCCCCCAGTGGCCGTTCCAATGGTTGGTGTTGGACGGCGTGCCGAACGGCGCGACATAGGAGGCTTCGCCCCAATCGTTCCACGTCACGATCTCGACCCACGTGGCTTGGTTCTGGATCGCGCCTTCCCATTGCCGCGCGTAACCTTCGAAGCCGTCCGTCTCGTAGACGCGGTAATTACCGCCGAGGCCGCGGTAACAGGGCGTGATGCCCGCCATGAAGAGCTTGCCCGCGCCCTGCCATGTTTGGGCGAGCAGCCGGTTGCTTTCGATGATCTGGTCGGGTGTGCCGGCAGCGCCGAAATGGAAGTAGCCGTCGACGGAGGGATGGTCGCGGAGAACCTGTTCCGCCTGGGCTTGGTTCGGCATCTCGGCGGCGGGGTGCGGGTAGTAGAAGGGAACGTAAGTGATGGCCCGGCGGCCTGTGAACTCGCCGCGGACGAACTCGGTCTGCGCGGCTCCTCCGCCGAAGGTGGAGAGCACGGGCTTGCCGTCGTGCCGGAACTGACAGGGGTGGGCCCGGAAGGTTTCGACCATGTCGCGGGTCTCTTCCGGGGTCAGGCCGGTGGCGTAGTCCGCCGAGATGAAGAGCTTGAACCCGGTGTCCATCTCTAGGGCGGCCTGGTACATGAGAAGGGCGCGTTTCCTGTAATGCGGTTCACGCAGTGTCCATCCGCCGCAGTTCAGGGCGAAGCCGTCGATTCCGGCGGCTTGGGCGTCGCGGATTTCGCGCTGGTAGTCGGCGACCGTGGCGTTGCCGCCGTACGTCGGGATGCAGACCATGTAGTGCGCGAAAACGCATCGCGGAGTGCCCCCGGCAAGAACGGTGTGCCAGCCTGCCAGAAGCACCATCGCCGACAGCCAGGTTCTTGATCGCATAAAACGGTTCTCCGCGTTTTGAATTTCACAGGGCGTTGATCAGGATGTGGACGTTGAACTGGTCAGTGCCCTTTTTCCGGGGCGAGGCGGAGAAGGAGGACGCCGTGTCCGGGAATGTCGGCGGTGTAACGGCCGCTGGCGGCTCCGATGTCCGTCTGGCGCCAGAGGTCGCGCAGGCGCTGGCGGCCGGTCAGGCCCAGCGTCTTGAAGTCCAGTGTCACCGGGCCGGTCAGATAACTGCGGTTGAAGAGACCGACCGCGAGGCTGCCGTCCGCCATCGCCTTGGCCCAGATTTCCTGCGTGTCGTCCCGTTGAATGCGTGACGCCTGCCGCCCGAGCGGGTCTTGGTTGACCTCCAGCACTTCGTCGTTGGTCAGCAGGTTCAGCGTGAAGGTGTCGAGCTGCGTCATGTCGCAGCCGATCAGCAGCGGCGAGCAGAGCAGGCACCAGAGCGACATGTGGGTGTACTGTTCGTTGCGGGTGAGACGCGTGGGGTGGAGGTTGCCCCAGCCGACCATGCCGACGATCAGCATGTCCGGGTCGTTCCAGTTGCCTGGTCCCGAGAAGAGTTCGAGCCCGTCTTGCGCGTCGACGATTTTGCTCATGCTGTCCCACGAGTCGGTGATGTCGCCGGTGGTGCGCCAGCACTGGCCGCCCGCCTTGTCGCCCCACGTGGATACGTTGCCCATGCCGTACTGGCAGAGGCTGTGAACGATATCGCGCTTCTGGACTCGCAGGGCTTGCGCCATGAGCAGATACGGGCGCATCAGGTCTTTCAGCGCTCCGCTGCCCGACACTTGCGAGTAACTGCACCAATCGTATTTCAGATAATCGAAGCCCCATTCAGCATAGGTCTTGGCGTCGGCCAATTCATGGTTCCAACTGCCGGCGCAGCCGCCGCACGTGGTCGGGCCCGGCGACGAATAGAGCCCGATCTTCAGACCGAGACTGTGGACGTGGTCGGCCAAGGACTTCATGTCCGGGAACCGCTTGTTCGGCAGGATAAGCCCTGCGGCGTCGCGCGCGGGGCCCATGAGTGTGGCATCGCTTTGCTCTTCGGGTTTCGTCTGCCAGTAATCGTCGATGTTGATGTAAGACCAGCCGTGGTTGATCAGCCCGCTGCGCTTCATGGCGTCTGCCGCCTGGCGGATCTTCTCGTCCGATACGGCGTGCGCGAAACAGTTCCAGGAGTTCCATCCCATGGGCGGCGTGAGCGCGATCCTGTCGCCGACTTCGAGACGCCACGCCCGTTCGGATTTCCCTTTGCTGTTCGCGGCGACCAGCGTGACTTCGTACGCGCCGGGTTTTTCGACGGCGCCGGTGATGACGCCGGACGCTGGGTCAAGCGAGAGACCGCTTGGCAGGTTCTTCGCCGCAAAGGTCATCGGCCGTTCGCCGGTGGCGGGAATGGTGAAGAGCATGGGACTGCCGGGGCGGACGCCATAAACGCGCGGACCGTTGATGCGCGGTTCCAAGGGCGGCGGCGGAGTCAGAATCCCCATTTGCTCGGAGAGTTCGCCAGTTGCGGGTTTCAGGACCGTGCGCTCTTTTACTGTAAAGAATGCGTCGCACCAGTCGGCGTGGTCGAACGAGTTGCCGTCGCCCGCGTCCGACACCTGCAGAATCACCAGCGTCGCGCCGGCGAGGTTGGCCTTGATCGTTTTCGCGGGCTGGCGTGCGCGCATGATCCCGCTGTCCGCCACGAGTTTGCGGTCGGCATAAATTCGGAATGAGACGGAGCCTTTTCCGCGGATCAACTCCTCGTCGTCGACGCCGACTTGCGCCTCGAAAGCGAGGGCGTTCCCGCCGGCCTCGAGTGTGAACCAGCTTTCGGCGTGCGTGCCGACTCCGCGCTCGAATTTCGTGCGCGCGATTTTCAAGGGATTGCCGCCGACCGCCGTTTTTGCGCAGGGCTTTTCCCAGCCGCAGGTCATCGTGTCAAGGTCGAGCTCGTCGAGCCAGATCCGGGTGTCGGCGCAGACCGCTTGGGCGACAAAGGCGGAAAACCAAAACAGAAAAAATCGTGAAAGCATCATTCAACCCTCCATGATGAGCATCGATTATCCACTTAAGACGCGCGCGTGGAAAGACGATTCTGCGCTTGCCAAAAAACAGGTGTCTGCCGGATGGTCTTCGGCTACTATAAAAGTGCTGAGAGAAAAAGCGGGGAAGGACCAACGAATGCAGACTTTTCTTTTTAACGCCGTCGTCTTTTTCGGAGTCGCGTGCGCGGCATTCGCGGCGGATCCGCTGGCGTGGCCGGCGATCGCGCGCGAGTGCAAACCGTGGACGTATAATTGGTGGCCGGGGTCGGCGGTAGATCCGCGCAGCATCAGCAACGAGTTCCGCCGCTATGCCGACGCCGGACTCGGCGGTGTTCACCTCATTCCGATCTATGGGGCCAAGGGGGCGGAGGGCCGTTACGTCGACTATCTGAGTCCCGCGTGGATGGCGCTGTTCGCGGTCGCGGTCGCCGAAGCAGAACGCAACGGACTGGGCCTGGACATGACCACCGGCTCAGGCTGGTGTTTCGGCGGGCCGCAGGTCACGCCCGAGCGCGGCGGATGGAAGCATGACGTCGGCGTGTTCGCGGTCGGCGCGGGGTGTGGCGTGACCAACGTGTTCCGCAGGGAGCGTTTGCTGGGATTGCGCGCGGTCGGCTCCGATGGTTCCGCGGTCGACCTGCTGCCGCGGCTGGATGTGCAGGGTCGGCTCGATTGGAAAGCGGACCGGGACGGCACGAAGGTGGTGGCGCTTCTGGCTGATTGCTCCAAAGGCCAGCCGGTCAAGCGGGCGGGGCCGGGCGGCAAGGGCCTGATGATCAATCCGTTCGATCCGGCGGCGATGACGCAGTTTCTGGCACCGTTTTCCGGAGTGTTCCCGGCGGATGGAGGGGGCCCTAAACCGCGGGCCATGTACCACGATTCCTACGAATACTACGGGACTTCGTGGTGCGAGGGGTTCCTAGGGGCCTTCGAGCGCAAACGCGGATACAAGCTGACGGACGAGCTGGCCGCGTTTGCGGGACTGGGTGATCCCGAGCGCGCGGCGCGCGTGAAGGCCGATTACCGCGAAACGCTTTCGGACCTGATGGTGGAGGACGTGTTCCCGGAGTGGACCGCCTGGTGCCGCGCCCGCGGCATCCTGACGCGCAACGAGGCGCACGGCGCTCCCGCCAACCTCCTCGACCTTTACGCGCTGGCGGACATTCCCGAGACCGAGATGTTCGGCCACGGCGGCCAAGACCCGCGGGTGTCGCGTTACGATGCCGACTTCGGCAAGGCCGACCGCAATCCGCTCATCGCCAAAATGGCCTCGTCGGCCGCGCATGTGAAGGGCTCGCGGTTGGCCTCGGCCGAGTTCGGGACGTGGCTCGCCGAACATTTTCACGAGACGCCCGAGGAACTCAAGTGCCTGGCGGACCTGATGTTTCTGAGCGGGATCAACCACGTGTTCTATCACGGCACGTGTTTCTCTGCCGACGATGCGGCATGGCCGGGGTGGTTGTTCTATGCCGCGACGGAAATGAACCCGCGCAACCCGATCTGGCACGATGCGCCGCTCCTCAACGCATATATCGCGCGGACGCAGGCGGTGCTGCAGTCCGGCAAACCTTCCAACGACGTGCTGCTGTATTGGCCGATTCACGATTTCTGGGGCGAGGATGGACCGTACGTCCGGCAGCTGACGGTGCACGGCTCGGAGTGGATGACCAACCAGCCGGTCGGCCGCACGTCGGCTTCCTTGTGGCGCCTGGGATATGGTTTCGACTATGTGTCGGACCGGTTGCTGGCGCGCGTCCATGTGGCGGACGACGGCACGTTGCGGACGGACGAGGGCGCGTCCTACCGTGCGCTGATGGTGCCTTCGTCGCGGCGGATGCCGCCGGAGACGCTGGAAAGGGCGCTAGCGTTTGCGGCGTCCGGCGCGGATGTGATTTTCTGCGACCGGATGCCGGAGGATGTGCCGGGGTGGGGCGGGCTGGCGGCGAAGCGCGCGCGGTTTGCCGCCGCGAGGGGTGGGGTCGTCCTGAAGGAGACCGGCGTTGAGGGCGTCGCGAAAGCATCTGTGGGCAAAGGAGCGGTCTATGTCGGGCGCGGCGACGAAGCCTTGAAGCTGTGCGGCGTGCGGCGCGAGCTGGCCGGCGTACAAGAGGGCGTCCGGTGCATCCGGCGGCGGACGGAGGACGGGTACCGTTATCTGCTCGTGAACCACGGCACACGTCCACTCGACGAATGGGTCCGACTGGCGGTGCCTTCGCGGGCGGTGGTCGCGATGGACGCCGTGAGCGGCGCTACGGGCGTGGCCGAATCGCGGAGCGCGTCGGACGGGGGGACCGAGGTGCGGGTGTATCTGGAACCGGCGGGTTCCATTCTGCTCGCGACTTCCGATGCGCGAGCTGTTGATGGGCGGGTGTTCCGGTTCGCGCGTCCGGGCGAAGTGCTGTTCGCGGTGGCTGGTCCGTGGCAGGTCCGGTTTGTGGCGGGCGGCCCCGAATTGCCGAAGTCGTATGAAGCGCCGGAGGCGGCGTCGTGGACCGCCAACGGCGATCCGGAGACGCCGCGGTTCGGCGGTACGGCCGTGTACCTGACGACCTTCGTTGCGCCAGCGCCGTGTGTCGGCAAGCCGGTCGTGCTGGATCTCGGGGGCGTGGAGGTGAGCGCGCGGGTGCGGCTGAACGGCAAGCCTGCGGGGCACGCGATCATGGCACCATACCGCCTGCTGCTGTCGGAGGGGCTGTGTCCCGGACGCAACGAACTGGAGGTGGAGGTGACCAATCTGGGGGCGAACCGCATCCGGGACCTGGATAGGCGGCAAGTGCCGTGGCGCATTTTTCAAGACATCAATTTCGTCGATATCCGGTATAAGGGGTTTGACGCGCGGCAATGGTCTGTGCGAGACTCTGGGCTTCTTGGCCCGGTCCGTGTTGTGGAGTGGCGCAAATAGGGCCGGCCTATCCGGAAAGGTTTCTTATGGCAGTGACCGTGAATGGGGTTGAGGTTAAAGAGTCGGACATTCAGGCTGAGATAAAACGGCTGCGTCCCGAGTACGAGGCCTATGTGTCAGCGAACGGCGGGGCGCCAGACGAGGCGCAATTGCGCGAATGGGCGGAGGAAGATTTGATCGAGGAGGCCTTGTTCCGCGCGGCGGCGGTCGCGTCGCAGCCGGTTCCGTCTGATGACCGTGTCCGGCAAGAGCTGGGAGCGCATGCGGAGACCTACAAGGACGTTCCGGAAGAGGAACGCTTTGTCCGCGGTCGGGAAGCTTTGCAGCAACGGCGGCTGATAAAAGAGATCCGCAAAAGGATTGCGCAGCCAGGCGAGGCGGAGGTCCGTGCGTATTTCGATCAGCACCCGGAACAGTTCGTGGCGCCGGAAGCTCTGCGTTTGTCGCACCTCTGCCGCTATGTCGATCCGGGCACGCGCTCCGACGTGTTGCTGGATCTGTTGCGCATCAAGACGGACCTGTCGCAGTCCAAGGTGGCATGGGTCGAGGCGGTTGAAGCCTGGTCGGACACGTTCCGTCAGGATTCGGGAATGTTCGCCACGGTGGCGCGAAACGAATTGCCGGCCGAAATCGAGAAACAGCTTTTTGCGCTCAGGCCGGGGGAGATCAGCGACGTGATCGACTTCGGGCAAGGGACGCTCCACCTGTTCCGTCTGCTGGCCCATCTGGAGCCGGAGAAAGTCGCGTTTGAAACCGTCAAGGAACACCTGGCGGGCGTGCTTTTTGAACAGGCGTGTCAGGACGCGCTGCACGCCAAGTTCGACGAGCTGAAAGCTGCGGCCGTCATTCGACGCGAGCCGTAGCCGCAGGCACAAGACCCGCCGCCTCGATCAGGACAGAGGCGAGCAGCGGACAGGCAGAGGCGCGCGCGTGGATTTCCGCACGGCGCGAGGATTGCATGAGAATCAGGCAATGCGCCGCGGCCTGCGCCGCATCTTTGGGCCTGTCCATCCAACGGAGCTTTTCGTCGGCCGCCAGCCTGCCGATTTGGAATTCGGCTCCGCGGCCGTTGGATTCGATATGGATGACGCCGTTCTCGACGCCGCGCGGAATGACCGTGCGCTGTTTCCCGTTGTGTTCGAAAATAAGGGGCTTGCCGATTTGCGTTTGCAGGTATTCGGCGACGAGCGTGTCGGGGTCGGGGATTCGGTTCAATAGCTCCGCCAACTCGCCCTTTTCCTGAAAACGCGAGGTGTCCGCCTGGGCGAGCTGGCGGGCGGCGGGCAGGTCGCCTTTGGCGAACGCTTGTGCGAGCCCCGATGCCAGTGTTGCCGGGATGCCCGACGGCAAGGGCGCCGTGCCTTGGACGACGGCGTGAGTGGCGGGGGGCGGCGTTTCTGGCTTTGCCGGCGCGGCGACGACCGGCTTCGGAGCCGGAGGCTTGGCCGCGGCGACAGGCGGCGGTAAGGGCGTTTGCTCGACGGGAGCCTGTTCTTGCGCGGGCGCTGCGGAAGCTTCACGCTCTTCCGGTTGGATCCGGATGTTTTCGATCGACTCCGAAATTTGCGTGACCGCGTCGGAAAGCTGCGCGGCCGGAGTCGTGTAGTCGGGGGCCTGCTGATACACGGCTCGGAACCAGAAGACCAGCGCCAGCCAGACGGCGAGAATGCCCCAACAGATCAACTCTTTGATCAACGTGTCTTTCCGGATTTCTTTGGCGTGTTCGTCCGCGATCGTTTTGGACTGATACGCGGCAATCCGCTCATCTTTTTCTTTCCGGTTCAACCGGATACGTGCCGGGGTCTGTTCGGGACTTTCCCGCGGCTCGTCCGCGTCGTCGATGATCGCCTCGATGGTGCTGAGGTATTCTTCGTCGGGCCGCACGCAGGAAGGCGCCGCCCCCTCGAGCTGGAACCGGATGTCCTGCAAAACGTCATCCCAGGTGGGATAACGGTTGTTCGGGTTCTTCATCATGAGGCGATGGATGAACCAGGAAAAGAAGACCGGGATGTTCCGGTTCAGATGATGCGGCGGCGGGATCTGCTGTTTGACGTGCGCGGCGAGGATGGCGACGACGTCCCGGCCTTCGAAGGGGACGATGCCGGTCGCCAAATGGTAGAGGACCGCGCCGAGCGCATACATGTCGGATTGCGTGTTGAGCGTGTGTGAACCTTGCGCCTGCTCGGGAGATAGAAAGCAGGGGGTGCCGACGATATGGCCGCCATCCATGGCGGTGGCGTCGACGCCCGGCCCGGCGACAATGGCCAGACTGAAGTCCGTGATTTTCGCGACCCCGCGGGGGTCGAGGCGGATGATGGCGCTCTTGAGGTTGCGGTGGACAATGTGCGAAGTTTCCCACATCTGCTGGAGGCTTGCGATCAGAGACGCCGCGATCCTGAGCACCTGCTCGACGGGCAAATGTCCGCAGGCGGTGACCAGTTCCTCCAGCGTGGGGCCTTCGACGTACTCCATGGCGACGTAATGGAGGCTGCCTTCGCTGACGATGTCGAAGACCGACGCGATCGAATCGCTCTTGATGCGGGCGATCCTGCGGGCGGTCGACAGAAAATGCTCCACTTCGGAGGGGCGGTTGGCCGCCTCTTGCTTCAGAATGCGCAGGATGACGATCCGGTCGAGCGTCTTTTGGAGTGCCTTGCAGACGACGGACTTGCTGGTTTCCTCGACGAGATCAAGTAGTTCGTATCCGTGCTGTTCTATGGTTTTCGCATTCACGCAGATGCCATCCGCCAATCAGGTTCAAAGATTAAAATTTATTAATAGCAAATTTGCGCGCCCGATGAAAGCGCGCAATCGCAATAAGGTGTTTGCGGGGCGCATCTCCGTTTCACTTGCTTGGGTCAGGCGGCTGATGCCATCCACAGGGAGTCGAGTTCGCCGTTCCAGTATCTGACGACGATATTGAGCAGAGCGGCGAAGCCTTCCT
>Ga0209098_1000516_pt1 | contig 42278 bp, 30 predicted proteins | sample AD_JPNHW1_MetaG_FD_184429 | JGI IMG/M metagenome (GOLD analysis project Ga0209098, IMG submission 184429) | Active sludge microbial communities of municipal wastewater-treating anaerobic digesters from Japan - AD_JPNHW1_MetaG (SPAdes) (version 2) | ecosystem: Engineered > Bioreactor > Anaerobic...
ACTAAAGAGTTAATATCTATTCCGCGCAACTCCTTCCTTAAGCAAAGTGGCATTAACATTTTCCGGCTCCCGTTCCCCGATTTCAGCTTTCCCTCTCACCCGCCGCTGATCAGGTGCAACACCATGACATCGTCGCCATCGTTGACCCGCGTGATGTCATATTCATTTTTTCTGACGAGGTTCCCGTTGATTTTCACCACCAGCATTTTAAAGGAAAAGTTCTTCACTTTCAGCAGCTCGCTGATCGTCAGGCTATGCTGATCGAGTATTTCTTCACGGTTATTGAGAATTATTTTCATGATTTCAGCAGCAATATCAGGTCAATAAAGTTTTTCTCCATGGCCGGATCAGAAACTGGTACTGATTGCCTGGAATGGGTTTTTCCCCAGCAAAATTTCGAGAACGGCATTGGCCTGCATGTTGGCAACCACCCCAACACGGGGTGCAATAGCCGGGACATCGGCGGATACTTCATTGGTTTCGTCGCCGCAAATCACCAGCTTATCTGAAATGCGCGTTCTGATCGAATTGTTATCTCCCCAGCCGGCCATCCCTACACCCGTTACCAAAAATTTTTCAGGCATCTGATTCAAAACGGTATCTATCATCATCAGCTTCATACCGGCATCATCAAAGGCTTCGACAATAACATCACAGCCGGAGAAATATTTAAGGATATCCGGTGGCGACAACCGCAATTCTACAGCGCTAATATCGATGAAAGGGTTGATCCTCTCCAGATTGTTCTTCAGGGCGGTTACTTTCAGCATACCGATTTGATCCCGAAAATAATACTGACGGTTCAGGTTGCTCTCGTCGATGACATCAAAATCAACAATTACCAGAGCGCCAACGCCTGCCCGTGCCAATGCAACGGCACAATTCGATCCCAGCCCCCCGCATCCGGCTATGCCTGCTTTTTTCCCTTTCAGGATCATCATTATCTCTTCCGACGTCATAAGTTCCGGACCACAGGTTTCTGTTTAAATTCCACGCAAATATAGTACAGAAATAAGATGTTAAAACAGCCTCATGAACCACGGATTACCATTTCAGGGAAAGCGGCGCCAGATAAGCGATGTGAAGATCTTTTCATATCGTAAAATATTAAGGGAACCGGTCAATTGCAATATAAAGATTTCTTATTTTTGTGAAATAATCGTACCTGGAAAAACCAACTATATGGCATTAGAAGATTTCACCAGCAATCACAAATTGCTCCATTCGTACAAATACAACTGGGCCCCCATTGAAAAGGGATATAACCGGCGCACCCTGCACGTAAACGTCGGAACCGGCGCTATACGTGAGAAACCGGTCAGCCAGATGATGATCGAAAAATTTACCGGCGGCAAAGGATTCGGCCTCAAATTGTTGTGGGAAGAAACCAAGCCGGGCACCAAATGGGATGATCCCGAGAACGAGATCGTGATCAATACCGGTCCCATCTGCGGAATTACGCAATATTCCGGCAGTGGTAAATCACTGGTTGTCACCATTTCCCCTCAGACTGATATTGTGATCGACAGCAACGTTGGAGGTTATTTCGGGCCTTTTCTGAAATTTGCAGGGTTTGATTCGCTGGAACTCCAGGGCAAAGCCGGTGAGGACGTCATTGTGCTCATCGATGAGACCCGCGAAGTGGTTGAAATCTACGAAGCCGGAAATGAATCCCCCGACAGCCATCTGCTTGCCGAATACCTTACCGAAATATTAGCCTCAACCGAAAAAGACCGTGTAAATATCGGGGTAGTTTCGGCCGGAACTGCTGCCGATAATTCGCTGATCGGGATGCTTAATTTCAGTTTCTACGATGTCAGGCGTAAGCTGGTCCGGTTGAAACAGGCCGGCCGGGGCGGAATCGGAACCGTACTCCGCAATAAGAAAATAAAGGCTGTCGTCGCCCACAGCAAAGGCGTAACCGGTAACCGGAACAATGTTGTTGATCTGGAAGCCATCATGGAAAGGGGAAAACGTTTCAACAAGGAAATGCGCGAGCTCGACGACAAGCAATGCGAAATGCGCGCCAAAGGAACGGCCCACCTTACCCATATCATGAACGACTACGACCTGCTGCCCACGCATAATTTCAAATTCGGGAGCCACCCGGATGCCCATAATATCAGGGGTGATGTATGGAAGTCGTACTTTACCCAGGGAATGCCCGACGGCTGCTGGATCGGCTGTAACATGGCCTGCGCAAAAGGCGTTGATAATTATGAACTTCGCACCGGGCCTTACAAAGGCTCGAAGGTAATCGTCGACGGCCCCGAATATGAATCAACTTCTTCACTGGGATCAATCGCTGGCATCTTTAACCCGGATTATACCATCGAAGCTAACTTCTATTGCGACACATACGGCATCTGCACTATCAGTTGGGGAACCATCATGGGCTTCATCATGGAGTGTTATGAAAACGGCATTCTGAACGAGGAACGCACCGGCGGGCTGAAACTGAATTTCGGCAACGCCGACAGCGCCATGGAACTGCTTCACCGGGTTTCGCGCGGTGAAGGATTTGGCAAGATCGCCGGATTGGGAGTCCACAAAATGAAGCAAATCTTTGCTGAAAACGGCTGGGGCGACGCGCAGTTCCTTCAGGATATCGGCATGGAAAACAAGGGCCTCGAGTATTCGCAGTATGTTTCAAAGGAATCGCTGGCACAGCAGGGTGGTTATGCCATGACCAACAAAGGCCCGCAACACGACGAAGCATGGCTCATATTCATGGATATGGTCAACAACCAGATCCCAACCTTTGAAAAGAAAGCCGAAGCTCTGCATTATTTTCCCATGTTCCGTACCTGGTTCGGACTCCAGGGATTATGTAAACTACCCTGGAACGACGTTGAGCCCGAGAACAATGCGCAGTCGGGCGAACCGGCAAAAGTTCCCGAACATGTCGATAACTATGTTACCATTTATAAGGCTGTTACCGGGAATACCAATTTCGATAAAGTTGAATTGATCCGCCAGAGCGAAAGGGTTTACAACTTTCAACGGGTATTTAATATCCGGCGCGGATACGGACTGCGCAAGAACGACGCCCAGCCTTACCGTGCGGCAGGCCCGGTAACCGAAGAGGAATACCTCAGCCGCCAGGAAAGGTACGACAAACAACTCATCGACCTCATGAATCTCGATCCTTCGACTATGACGCTGGCCGAAAAAATGAAAGCCACACGCGCTTACCGCGAAGACCGTTACGAAAAGCTTCTCGATGCCGTGTACAAACGTCGCGGCTGGAACAGTAACGGGGTCCCTACGATCGAACACATGAAGAACCTGGGTATGGACCTGCCCGAAGTGCTGGAAGTAATAACACCATTACAGTAATAATACCGATTTCCGTTACGCGCTAATCAGTAAGAAAACCGGCACTAACCCTAAAAACCCCGTCTTTCCATCCCGGCGGGGTTTTTAAATTCTATACCTTTACGGCAGAAATCATTCACCGTCTCATCATGAAAAAATACACCCTGTTTTTAGCCACACTAATCATTGGCTTGTCTGCTATGGCTCAAAATCCATTCCTCGAAAAACAATGGAATACCCCGTTCGGAGTTCCGCCCTTCAACCGCATTAAATATGAACATTACATGCCGGCCATTGAGCAGGGCATAAAAATGCACAATGACGAGATCAATGCGATCGTCAACTCGAAACAGCCTCCCACTTTTGCCAACACCATTGAGGCGCTTGAAAAATCAGGCAACATCCTGTACCGTGTCCGTACTGTGCTTAGCAACCTCGAATCGGCCAACACCTCCGATGAACTGCAGGAAATCAACCGGGAATCATCGCCGAAACTAACGGAGCATTACGATAACATATACCTGAACGAGAAATTATTTGCCCGTGTGAAGGCTGTTTATGATAACCGTTCAAAGCTGAAACTCAAAGGCGAACAGGCCAAACTGCTCCAAGAGACCTATAAGAATTTCGTCCGCAATGGCGCCCTGGTTTCGGAAGATAAAAAGCCCCGCCTCCGCGAGATCAATGCCCGACTTGCCATCCTGGATATTGAATTCGGCAACAATGTGCTGAAAGCTACCAATGGTTATTATATGACCATCGATAATGCCGGCGACCTGAAAGGCCTCCCGCAGAACATCATCAACGCTGCTGCCGACGCAGCCCGGAACAAAGGACTGGACGGAAAATGGATCTTCGGTCTCAATAAAACGGAGGTCATCCCTTTTATTCAATATGCCGAAAACCGCGCCCTGCGCCGCCAGTTGTACCAATATTACCTGAACCGTTGCAACGGCGGAAAATATGACAACAATCCCCTTATCGATGAAACAGTTGCCTTACGGGGTGAAAAAGCTGCCATCATGGGATATCCGGATTATGCTTCGTATGTGCTCGACGACAACATGGCCAAGACCCCTGAAAATGTTTACAAACTCCTGAACCAGCTATGGACGCCTGCACTGGAAATGGCAAAACGCGAACAGTCGGATATACAGGCTATGATAAACAAGGAAGGAAACACCTTCACAGTTCAGCCCTGGGATTGGTGGTACTATTCCGAAAAAGTACGCAACGAAAAGTACAACCTCAGCGACGAAGAGCTGAAACCCTATTTTGAGGTTTCGAATGTGCGCGAAGGCGTTTTTAACACCGCCCATAAACTCTATGGCCTGAATTTCAAAAAACGTCCGGATGTGCCTGTATACCAGAAAGATGTCGATGCTTATGAAGTAACGGATGCCTCCGGCAAACTGATCGGACTTCTGTACCTGGATTATTTCACCCGTCCTGAAAAACGTTCAGGAGCATGGATGACCAATTATATTGACCAGCGCATCGAAAACGGGAAAGATATCCGTCCTGTTGTTTCGCTGAATTATAATTTTCCCGCTCCTTCTGCCGGCGAACCGGCTCTCATCAACTGGGACGATGTAACCACCTTCTTCCATGAGTTCGGCCATGGCCTGCACGGATTACTGTCAAAATGCACCTATGCTTCCCTGTCAGGAACGGCAGTTCCCAGGGATTTCGTGGAACTTCCTTCCCAGATCATGGAAAACTGGGCTTCAGAGCCTGAAGTGCTGAAAGTATATGCCAGGCATTATAAAACCGGAGAAGTAATTCCCGAGAGCCTTATTAAAAAGATGCAGGCTGCCGATAAATTCAACCAGGGTTTTGCCACAACCGAATATCTGGCCGCATCCATCCTGGACATGGATTACCACGTGGTGCCTGCCGGCAAAGAAATTCATGCCCAGTGCTTTGAAAAACATTCCATGGACAAGATCGGCCTGATCGATGCCATTCCGCCCCGCTATAACAGCACCTTCTTCCAGCACATATTCTCCGGCGGATACTCTGCCGGTTACTATGCCTACATCTGGGCCGAAGTGCTTGATGCCGACGCCTTCAGCTACTTCAGCAAGAACGGCATTTTCAATAAAGCCACAGCCGACAGCTTCCGGAAAAACATCCTGGAACGCGGCGGCACCGATGATGCCATGAAACTTTACAAACAGTTTACAGGTGGCAAAGAGCCCTCTGTTGAACCTTTGCTCGAACGCAGGGGACTGAAATAAAAGGCTCCGATGTTCCGGATACCTCACAAATAAAGCGGGAACATTCCGGAATATAGTTAACCTGACCAACCTAATTTTCCAAAAAGCCGGCAACCTGCCGGCTTTTTTTTTGTTTACAGGACTTTATATCTTTATACCACTGCAACCTCTCCTGCAAGGCAATGAATACTATTATTTCCACCGATGGATAGTCCCAACCAACTCAGGATTGTTTCCGGCGGACAAACCGGCGTTGACCGCGCGGCCCTGGATGCGGCGATGGCAGCAGGAATTCCCTGCGGGGGTTATTGCCCGTTGCACCGTCGTGCCGATGACGGAATCATCCCCTTGCGCTATCCGCTTACGGAAACCTCCTCCAAAGAATATCCTGTCCGTACCCGAATGAATGTGGAACAATCGGACGGCACACTGATTATCACAACCGGAATCCTCGACCGCGGAACCCGACTGACCGAAAACATCTGCCGTCATAAGCTCAAGCCGCTGCTGACCATCGATTTAACTTCTGATTATGACATTCCCCGGGTCACCGGCTGGATTAAAATCAGCGGAATACTGGTTCTTAACATAGCAGGCCCCCGTGAGATGAGCAGTCCGGGCATTTACAGGGCTGCCCTGGCATATTTAAATTTGCTGTTCAGCTACCTGAAGCGTGGTTTATGATATCAGACCGGAATTTCACCAATCCTCCGCCGGAAGGATTTTAAAACGGATTCCGTAAAAACAGCCCCGGTTTCAAACAATATTCCGCAATGATAGTTGTACTGTTTTTATTGTAACTTTCATCCTTCTTCCCGGTGGGTATGCTGACACGTTTATACAATTCCATCAAAAACATTGACCGAAAGGATTACCGTCCCGTATTCGGCGGGCTTGAAATACTGAAATATATCGGCCCTGGTTTGCTGGTTACTGTCGGTTTTATCGATCCCGGCAACTGGGCTTCAAACCTGGCCGCCGGATCAGCCTATGGATATAAACTGCTTTGGATGGTTACACTATCGACCATCATGCTCGTTATTTTGCAACACAATGTGGCTCACCTGGGCATTGCAACCGGCTTGTGCCTTTCGGAAGCCGCAACGAAATTTACAGGCACTTTTGTCTCGCGGAGCCTTCTAACCTCTGCCATGGCAGCTTCTGTGGCTACATCCATGGCCGAAATCCTTGGCGGAGCCATCGCCCTTCAGATGCTTGTCGGCATCCCCGTAAAAGCAGGATCTATCATCTTAATGATAACCATTTGCATCCTTCTGTTTACCAATTCATACCGAAGACTCGAAAAATGGATTATCGGTTTTGTTTCTGTAATAGGGCTTTCCTTCATTTATGAGCTTTCACTGACCAATATCAACTGGATGGAAGCCGCCACAGGCTGGGTAAAACCGTCAATACCCAAAGGCTCGATGATTGTGGTTATGAGCGTCCTGGGCGCCGTCGTGATGCCACACAACCTTTTCCTGCATTCCGAAATCATCCAGAGCCGGCAATGGAACCTGCAGGATGAAACAGTGATCAGGAAACAATTACGGTTCGAATTCCTCGACACATTATTCTCCATGATTATCGGCTGGGCCATCAACAGCGCCATGATACTTTTGGCTGCATCGGCCTTTTTCGGAAACCACATCCGGGTTTCAGAGCTGCAACAGGCACAAGGCCTGCTTCAGCCCTTGCTAGGAAATCATGCAGCATTAATCTTCGCCGTTGCCCTGCTATTTTCCGGGATCGCTTCAGCCATCACCTCAGCCATGGCCGGAGGGAGTATTTTTGCCGGTTTTTACGGCGAACCTTTTGATATAAAAGACAACCACAGCCGGCTGGGCGCCTTGCTCTCCCTCGTGATAGCCGTTTTGGTAATTTTTCTGACAGGCGATCCCTTTAAAGGGCTTGTTATTTCACAGATGCTCCTCAGTATCCAATTGCCTTTCACTGTTTTCTTTCAGGTACACCTGACATCCTCCCAAAAGGTAATGGGAAAATACGCCAACTCAGCCTTTTATACAGCAATGCTTCTGCTCATCGGATCAGTCATTACTTATCTCAATGTCATGCTTTTTATCGACCTGATATCTTAAAAACCTGTTAAACATTTAGTTAATGCCGAAACCTCCCCTATTTCTGCAAGGCTCAAAATAACTACCTTTGTTCCCGTGATCTGAAAATATATGAAACGGCTTGTACCATACCTCCTTCTTTGCATGTTGGTTTTCTCTTCGCGGAATGCGCGTTGCCAGGAAGAAGATAAATACTGCGGCTGGACGTTCGGGCTGAACTTCGGCCTTTATTATCCCGGGAAATATACGGCCAATTATTATAACGGCAGCAATTCCAACGAAAACACAGCCAGCTATGTCTTCGGTAATTACTACTGGTATCAGGAAATTTATAATGCCCTAGATGCTTCGGATACTGTTTTTATTGCTGCGAACGGCCTTCCCGCAAACATGCATTATAAGGTATCTATGAATCCCGGATTGTTTGCCGAATACCGTTTCAATAAAGATTACGCCCTGAATGCCGAGTTTAATTACCTGAAACTCAAAACCAGCGATGCCGTCAGCATAGAGGTTGATCCGAAAGAATATGCCACCGAAGCCGATATAAGGCTTTATCCGATAAAAGGAATTGAAGAAAGGGTTTATTTCAACCTCTCGCTGAAACGTTACTTCGAAAGCCAACGAAAAAATGTAATGTATTTTGCCCTTGGCGGGATCAACATTAACAATACCAAAGTATTGAAAAATTTCCTGTACATCGGGGGGAAAGAATACTCCATCATCAACGTTTATGGAAGGCAATCCTATATTCCCAATTCCAATATGCAAGCATACAATGTATACGAAGGAGGGATAGGTTACGGACTGGTTGCCGGGGGAGGCGCTTCCATTGAATTTGGAAACGGCATCATCCTGGAACCGGGTATTACGGCTAACTGGACTAAGGTAAACCTGGAAGGCTATAAGCGTTTCACGCCAGGCCTCGGAATCTATGTCCGGTTTATTCTCAACAGCCTGTTACTTGCGGAATAGAGCATGATAAAAAAGCTAATACCCTGTTTTTCTGATAGGTTTTAAAGTAATTTGGCAGGAATAAAGAAGCGATGCAGCGGGTTATCTGGATAACACTGATTCTTTTACTGGCAGCATGTTCGCGGAAAGCCGGGAATCAGGTTATCATCCCTGACGAGCCGCCATCGGAAGTTATTGATCATCCGGCCGTTGTTGTTTATGCTCACGGTAACAAGAGTATGATCCGGGAAAAAACAGATGCGGTAAACGCTGCGCGTCTGATCTCTGAACTTCAAATTCCGGTTATCACAACGAAAAACAAAAACCTGGAGTTTGTCAAAAGGAATGGCGATCGTATCACGCTGAACATTAGCCGTCTGCCTGAAAAATATGATATCATACTCTTTAATTCCATAAACAATCCCCTCCCCTGTTCATCATCCGATCTGCCTGAAGCCGCCCGGAACATTTTCACCAAACCTCAGCAAAGGGCACCTCAAAAACCTGTAAAAGATAAAGAGCTTCAACTTTCGCCATTGCCAGTCGGAACGGACGATACCATAAAGCTGCCGGCAAAAAGGCAACCGGCGTTAAAAAAGCCGGAACCAAAAATGCGAAAGTTTACCCTCGCTGTTCCTGACACCACTTCAGCAGATTTCAGGCCACGGGAGGTACCCGGTATTGTTTTTATAGAGAACCGCGTGGATATGCGGACCATATTTAGACTGAACTTTGAGAACGATCTGATTACCTGGAACAACACCGACCGATATTTCACCAACGGGGTTACGCTTGAGCTTCAATCGCCGCGATGGAATCAACTGGCGGTTGCACGTCTCATGCTGCCATACAGGTATAATGCCTGCAGCAGCGCCAGCCTGGTTTTGGTTCAAAACATGTATACATCTGCTGATACAAGAATTCCCCCTGCCCTTATAAATGACCGGCCTTTTGCTTCGTATATATATATTGGAATCAAAAAGGTATCCTCCGATTATTCACGCCGGTTTCGGCTGAGCAGCAGCCTGTATTCCGGTATTATCGGGCCTTATTCTGCAGGTTCCTTTTTTCAGACGCTGGTTCACAAAACCTTTCCCACCAATGATATTCCGCAGGGGTGGGATACCCAGATCCATAACGACGTTATCCTGAATTACGACATTCAGCTTGAAAAAGGCCTGGTTGAATCGGGATTGTTCAGCATGAGCGTTCTGGCAGGCATACAGACAGGAACATTATACAGCAATGCGGGTGGCGGCATTTACGCCCGGTTCGGTATTTCCGATCCTCTGTCCGGCTCCCCGGAAAAATCCGGCAAGGCACCATGGCAGGCATATCTTTTTTTCCGCGGCGAAGGACGAATCATTGGCTACGACGCCACTTTACAGGGAGGGTTGATCAACAGAGACAATATTTACACACTCCCGGGCAGCCAAATCAAACGCCTGACAGGTCGTGCCGGGTTCGGCTTACATGTCAGCTATAAAGGATTCGGATTGGAGGCAACCCAGCATTTCCTGACCCCTGAATTTAACAAAGGATTAGCCCATCGCTGGGGCCGTCTAAGTTTAATTTTCCCCTTGTAAATATCCTGTTTTAATCAATGGACCCTTCAACTTTAGATATGATGAGATACGGACTCCTGCATGTGCGACGCAGTTTTAGAAAAATGATTGCTTACCTGACTGTTGCACTAGCCGCAGCGCTTCTTATCCTTCCGGCTTACACTTCACGGCAATTACCGCCTTCTCAGCCTGTGCCGCCGTCCGGACAGGAAATAACCCTGTTGTTTATCGGCGACATTATGCAGCATATGCCCCAGGTGGAAGCTGCCTGGAACGAAGATAAGCATTGTTTTGACTATGACTCCTGTTTCAGCTTTGTTGCTCCGCTGATCCGTAACGCCGACATTGCCACAGCCAATTTCGAGACCACCCTTGCCGGAAAGCCTTACAGCGGATACCCGGCATTCAGTTCGCCTGATGAACTGGTAACCGGAATTCTGAATGCCGGTGTCGACATTGTAGGAACTGCCAACAACCATTGCTGCGACCGTGGAAAACGAGGCATCGAGCGAACCATTCAAATTCTTGACAGCCTGGGATTGAAACACATGGGAACCTATTCAAATGATGAAGAATACCGCCTGCGCAATCCACTGATAATCTGCAAAAAAGGATTCAGGCTTGCATTTCTTAATTATACCTATGGCACCAATGGCAATCCGGTCCCCCGGGGAAATGTTGTCAGCCTGATAGAAAAGGACAGAATGGCAAAAGACCTGCAGGCCGCTCGCGATTCACTTCCGGACAAAATCATCGTTTTCATCCACTGGGGTGAAGAATACCAGCGGGAGCCCAATGCCTTTCAGCAGGAGACAGCCAGATTCCTGTTTGAAAACGGGGCGGATTACATTATCGGCTCGCATCCACATGTTATACAGCCCATGGAGTGGCATAAACCTGACAGCGCGCACAAGGAAAACATCGTTGTTTGGTCGTTGGGTAATTATGTTTCAAATCAAAGGAACCGCTATACCGACGGAGGAACCATGTTCAGCCTTACCCTAAAAAAGGAATACGGCCAAACCTCGGTTAAAGAGGCATCCTATTGCCTGACATGGGTATACAATCCCCTGTCGGGTGGGAAAAGGCAGTATTATATCCTTCCGGCGGCACAATATGAACATGACACTGTCATTCCTGACAAAGCCTGTTCGGCAGATATGAAAGTCTTTCTCGACGATTCGCGGCAACTGCTCAATGGCAATAACGCCGGCATCCACGAAAGGGTTACAACGATAGTCCGATAAGCCTCAGAGTGGCTGCTTACTTCACCTTGTTCAGAGCATCCTGCTTCAGTTTATCGGCATCTACCTTCGCCCTCGCGATAATCGCTTCTTTTTGTTTACGGGCTTCGTTCACCAGGCCGTCAGCCTTTACACCGGCATCTTTTTTCATTTTTTCACCGGCCTTTTTTGCTGCGAGTTCAGCTATCGGTCCTTTCTTTTTCCCTTCAACCACCAGTTTACTGGCCGTGGAATCGGCTGTACTCCTCACCTTATCGGCCGCTGCCTGGGCAGCATCAACCAATTTCTGGCCCTGTTTTTCCGCATCGGATATCAGTTTCGCCGCCTGGGCGTCGGCTTTGGCAATCAGGTTGCCGGCTTCCTCTTTTGCCTTATTCACCATCTCCTCTTTCTTTTTTGCCACCTGCTCCAGCGCCTGCTTTTTCACGTCTTCAACCACATCAGTCATGGCTGATTTAATCCCGGTTTTGATGGTGGGATCGGTGAAGGTACCGCCAATCAGGAGGGTAACAGGAACCATATCGCCAACCGTTACATCGACGCCTTTCTTCCTGGCATCATTAACAAGCCCGCTCAGCACGCTGTTGGCTTTTGAACCGAAATCGCTGCGGGGAATATTGAGTGTAAGAACAAAATTGATGTTTTTATCAAGCGCGGTAGTGCCTGAAAAATTCGCCTTATAGGAACCCAATTTGAAATCCATCGGTTTTACTGTGGCAATGCCGTTTACCAGGTCAAACGACAGGTTTATCTTTTCAACCGAAGGATTCCGCAGTTTCTCCATCTTCAGCGCATCGGCTATCTTACTGAAAGTATTGGTATTGCCAAATTTCAGGACATCAGAAAGAAGCAGGCCGTAAGCCGTTACTGACGTTAGTTCAGGCATCATATTCTGTTTCAGGTTCCCTTTGAATTTCACGGTAGTGCTGATGGCGCCCGAGAGTTTTTCTGCAATGGGCGCAAGTTGTTTGATGGTACTGAAGGTATTGAACGATTTCTGCACATCCACATTTTTAATGTTAAGTTCAACATCCACATTTGGCCTCGAAGGATTCGCCGTACTGTAAACTCCTTTCACAGCCAGGGAGCCGCCCAGCGTATTCATGGTCAGCCCTTCAAGGTTCAGCGCCTTATCCTTTACCAACACCCGCCCTTTTACATCACGCAGGTCATATTTATCATAGATCAGGCGTCCGAACGAGGTGTTCAGGGTAAGGTCCATATTACCGGGAACTTCGATCACCGAGAGTGTCGACGTATCGGAAACAGTCCCCGCCGTGCTGCTTTCGGCAAGAAGGCTATTGACATCCATAAAACCGGAAGTCGTCGTCAGCGAGCCTTTCAGCACACCTTCGTTCTTCATGAAATACGGGAGGTAGTTCTCCAGTTTCCCTTCGGCAGCCAGATCACTTTTGCCGATGGTGATCGCCATCCCCGAAAGTTGTGCATAAGCAGGGGTAAAATCGAGCCTTGCTTTGCTGATATTCACAGGCTGCTTTACTTCTTCACCCTTGTAAACCAGTTTTTCAACAACCGCATATCCCGAAGCCCTGAACTGATCGTAAGCTCCCTTTTCAATCGCTGACAATTTTCCGGCAAAAGCCGCATCGGCATCAACAGTTCCCGACAAGGTGGTTTTTTCGCCCAGCGGGTATATTTTTGCCACATCTGCCAGGTTTATCCGGCCTTTGACAGTTGCGCTGAAATCAGGATCAGAAACCGGCGTTTTCAGCATTAGGGAGGCATCCACCGGGTTTTGCATCATACGAAGATGCAGGCGTGGAACAGCTACCCCGGTATGGTCGATCACCCCGTCGGGATTGGTTATACTGGCCTGCAGACTGACATCCGACACCTCGCCGGGAAGCGAGGGATAGCTGAAACGGCCGTTGTTTACTTTCAGGTTCACGTTAAAAGCCGGGATCGAATCATCGCTGTAAAGCCCTTTCACCCAACCGTCGAAAGACATGGTACCGGAGGTTTTAAGGTCGGCAAAATCTTTTGTATAGAGGGCCGGGATCAACGAAAGGAATGATTTGAACGTATTTTCCTTAGCGGCAAATTTTATATCCATCCTGTAACCTTCATCGGGCATGGCAAAATATCCGTCGGCCAGCACATTAAGATCGTTGAGCCGCAAATCCCCTTGTTTGAAGGTGAAGATATAGCCGGAAAGGTCGGCTTGCAGGGCTGTGTTTACTTCAGCAGTGGTCTTATTCAGATACCGGATGCCGTCGTAATCACAAATGATGCTTTTACAGGTAATTTGAGCATCAAGGGTGGTAATATCCACCGTCATATCACCACTCAGTTTACCGTCAATCCCGTTGAAATCAATATACATCGGCGTTTCGGCATCGTCGTATATCAACCGCCCGTCGCTGATTTGAATTTTATTCAGCAGCGCCTTGAAATTTGAAGGTTCTGATACAGTATCGGCCGTTGTATCCGCTTTCATGATATCCCAGTTAACCTGACCGTCGGCAAGAACTTTTAACAGTATTTTCGGTGAAGAGATGCTGATTTGTTTTACTTCGTAAGCGCTTCCTTTAAAAACGCTCATAAGCCCGACCGTCAGCCTGAGAGCCGGAATGGATGCCAGGGTATCCTTTTCAAATGCGTCTACTCCTTTGATGTTCAGATTTCTGACACTTACGGTAAGATCAGGAAAGTGCCTGATAAGCGTTACGCCTACCCCGTCGAATTTCACGACGGCATTCAGGCTTTTGTTGATTTCATCCTGAACCACATGCTGTATTTTACCTTTGAAAGCAAAAGGCAGGACTATGATTACTGCCAGAAGGCAAACGACGACAATTACTGAAACTTTCAGGGCTTTTTTCATATTAAACGCTTTATTAAATGCCGGAATGATTGAATGCGGATACAATTCCCGATTTAAATTTTCGATGATCTGTTTCTTAACCAATGATCGGCAATGACCAACGCCGTCATAGCTTCGACGACCGGAACGGCCCGCGGCACCACGCATACATCGTGGCGGCCTTTTCCTTCAAGCCATACGTCATTTCCGTTCCGGTCAGCAGTTTGTTGCCCTTTCATGAGAGTAGCCACCGGCTTAAACGCAACCCTGAAGAAAATATCGGATCCTGTGCTGATACCACCCTGAATTCCTCCTGAATGGTTGGTAGCTGTCACGATTGCCCCCCCGGCGCCGGCCGTGAACCGGTCGTTATGTTCCGATCCCATCATTGAAGCCGACATGAAACCTTCCCCATATTCAAAGCCTTTGGCAGCATTGATGCTCAGCATCGCTTTTGCCAGATCGGCCTGAAGTTTATCAAAAACCGGTTCTCCCAGTCCGACAGGAACGCCTTGTACCACGCAGGTGATCACCCCTCCGGTGGTATCGCCTTTTGCCCGGATGTCCAGCAGATGAGTCAGCATTTTTTGCGCTGTCGGCTCATCCGGGCAACGCACTTTATTGGAATAAACCGCCGACAGATCAACCTCGGTGTATGGCCGGTCAAGTGTAACCCATCCCGCCTGGCTGACGAATGCGCAGATTTTAATGCCTGATTTCCTGAGGAGCAATTGCGCTATAGCGCCACCAACCACCCTTGCCAGTGTTTCGCGTGCCGAAGCTCGTCCTCCGCCACGCCAATCGCGGAATCCATATTTTGAATCCCAGGTAAAATCTGCCTGCGAGGGGCGAAAAACATCTTTCAGATGCTTATAATCATCGCTCCGGGTATCGGTGTTTTTTATCATAAACGCGATGGGCGCTCCGGTCGTTACATCCTCAAAAATCCCTGACAGGAATTCCACTTCGTCTTTCTCATCCCGGGAACTCGTGATTTCCGACTGCCCCGGTCGCCGCCTTTCCAACTGTTCCCTGATAAATTCATAATCCAGATGAAGCCCGGCAGGGCATCCATCGATAACGCCCCCGATGGCTTTTCCGTGAGATTCGCCAAACGTTGTAAGGCAAAATGTATTTCCGAACGTATTTGCTGACATAAAACAAAGATACTAAGTTTTGGAAAGGAAATCATAGCTCCTTCAAACGTAAAAAGCCCCGAAAACGGGGCTTTTTAACAAAAAAGACAAATATTATTGATTTTGTTGTTGCTCGCGGGCCGTTTTATTCAGGAATTTCATCTTAGCCTCAAGCTTTGCCAGTTCGTCTTTGGCATGTGATATCTTGGCCTCAAATTCTGCCTTGAGAACATTTGCCTGTTTTGAATTGGCGAAGAAACCGATGTTGTTTTCCCAAAGAAGGATTTCTTCCTTCATCTCATCAATGCGGGTCTGAAGGCTCATCCGTTCACGGTTGATGATTCTTGACGCATCCGGCTGTTCCCTGATATTTTCAAAGCGTGATTTATAGTTCATGGTACTTGCCTCAAGAGCGTTGACCTTAAGCGTATCGTACAACTTGTTGAGCGCAGCTTTGTATTCATCCTGCAACCTGTTTTTTTCTTTCAGCGGCACATGTCCTGTCTCCATCCATTGCCGCTGCAGTTCTTTCATGGTGGCAAGATTAGCCTGACGGTCATCGGTAAATTCAAAGCCGCTCAGCTTGGCAATGATCTCTTCTTTCACCTTCATATTCTCTTCTTCCGTCTGCTGTACATTTTTAAAGTACTCCGATTTGTTACTGAAGAACTCATCGCAGGCAGCACGGAAACGTTTCCAGATTTTATCGCTGTGTTTACGCGGGACCGGGCCGATCTTTTTCCATTCTTCCTGAAGGCGGATCAATTCGCGGCTCGAATTTTTCCAATCGGTACTCAATTTATGAGATTCAGCCTGGGCACACAGGTCAACTTTAAGATTGTAGTTATGTAATTGCTGTTCTTTCAGGCGGTCGAAGAATTCCTTTTTCCCGCTGAAATAGGTATCCAGATATCCTTTGAAACGGTTCCAGATTTCCTGGTTTGTTTTCTTAGGCGCCTGGCCGATGGTTTTCCATACCTTGAGCAACTCGTTTACCTGATTGGTGCTATTCTGCCAATCTTTGATCGCAGCATATTCTTTGACACATAACTGTTCCAATTGATCGCACAAAACGACTTTCGCGGCATAATTGGCATCCTGTTCTTCCTGGACTTTACCGTAGAATTCGCGCCTGCGTTCATTAATTTTATCGGATGCGGTTTTGAAACGGTCCCATACTTCTTCGCGTTTATCCTGAGGAACAGGGCCTATCTCCTTCCATTCGTCATGCAATTCCTGCAACTTCTTGAAAGCCTTGGCCATAGAGGTTTCCAGAAAAAGTTCTTCGGCTTTTTCACACAGATCAATCTTACGTTCCATGTTTTTCCGAAGGTCAAGGTCTTTTAGTTCCTTATTAATCTTTACTTTATCAAAAAACCGTTCGATCAGGAAATGGTAATTCTGCCATAGTTCGTTGGCATCGCCTTTGGGAACCATGCCAATACCCTTCCAGCGTTCCTGTAAAGCCTTGAAATCATCATAGGTCTTTTTGAGCGTTTCTTCCGAATCAATGAGATCCTTCAGCTCTTTAATGATAAGTTTCTTGGCCTCCAGGTTTCTGATCTTTTCCTGTTCCTGCAATTCGGTGTAACGGGCCTTATTTTCCTTATAGATATTGAAAGCGGCCTTGAAACGTTCGTCAACAGGATCGCTGATTACGATATTCTCCGGCTCTTCCTCAGCGCTGGCTTTCTGGTACATTTCATGGTATTCCTCCTTGGTACGCGCCAGGTATGCAACTTTTATCAGGGCTACTGTTGCTTTGATAGCATTTATATCTTCTTCGTGAACCACCGTTTCGAGCATCGAAACCAGTTTTTCGCGTGAATAGGTCTTTATATCGGCTGTATTTTCTTCCAATTCCACCTCGGCAGCCGCTTCCTCTTCTTCTTCTTCCGAAATTTCCGGCAGTATTACTTCCGATACCGAAGTTTCAGCTTCAGCATTTTCATTTTCCGTCTCATTTACGACAGTTTCCGTTTGGGCCTCAGCAACAGGGTTGCCGGCTTCTTCCGTTGTTTCAGCAACGTTGCCGGCTTCAGTGTCTGCAGCCTTTTCAACCTGTTCATCTGGCTGATTTGCAACTTCTTCCGCCACAGGCGCCGGGCTGGCCTCGACAGGTTCAGCAACCGCTTCTGCAAGTTCCGTACTTTCAGCAGGCTGTTCTTCAACTGCATTTACAGCATCAACTACAGCAATACTGGCAGCAGTATCTTCTGAAACAGGCTCTGATCCTGCGTTTTCAACTTCTTTCGTTGTGGTATCATCAATCTCGGAAGCAACTTCGTTGAGATTCTCCTCCGTTGAAGTAACGATGACTTCTTCAGGATTCTGATCGGGATGTTCGGTAGATTTCATTAATGAGAGATTAGTAATTAAACTGTTAGGATTTGAAGCGTACGACCTCTAGAATCCGAAGATTTCGAGGTTTGGTGTGCAGAATTTATTGATGGAGAGATGCGCTCTATCGTTTGACTTTGTATCAACGGTTTAATGAGGGTGCAAAAATAAAAACATTTTGATAGCCACCCTCGTTTTGAGCTGATTAATACTTCCCAAATAACGATTTTAGGGCACCGGTATTGAGGATAATGGCCGGTTCAGGGTTATTTCAGCGACGACCTGTTAAAGATAAGGTAACCTATATTGACAAAAAACGATACAGGATTATCATCTCCGTCATAATAATTGAGGCTCACGCTTACCGGGCCAATCGGGCTGCTATAAACAACCGAGCCCGAAGCCACATAATGCAAAGTGCTGAACGATTCACCGAACGAAGCTGTATAGTCGTCATGCTGGTAAAGTTCCCGGTATGGGGCCATGAGGTAACCTTCAAGCCTGAGGTCGAAATTTTTAAGCGGCGAAAACACTTGCTGCAACCCGACAGCAGTAAAAACAGGATTGCGAAATTGAGGCTGAAACATTACCCTCATCTCAGGCAATGGTGTAAACGAAGGCGAAGCCAGCAAGGTCGCAGTGTAATTCCGGTATGGTTTTAGTCCGTTTGCCATGGCTTCAATCATAAAACCAAAGCTATAGTACTTCCCGTATTTTTTATATTTCTGATAAATGAGGTGCGCCTGCAAATAACCGTGGTACTTGTAAAATTTTCCGGTCTGGAGGGATGTGGTTCCCCCTTCATGGTGTTCGCCTCCGCTGATGTACCTCACTTCCGTAATAAGATGAGACCCATCGTCCGGAAAAGCCTTGCGGTTTAATGTATTGTAATCCAACAAGGCAAACGGAGAAATAAAATTCAGGCTGCTCCTGTCAGGGGTATCGTTTTTTGTGAAAGAACTTGTTTGATAATAATTATCGACATTCTCGCCGGTCGAAAAGCCTATTATTGCGCGGCCTCTATAGGTTACCGGCCAGCCAAACCTCAATTCTCCGAACACTTCGCTGGACTGCAGGAATGAAGGGGTTTTTTCATCGAAGAAGAACGAGGTCTTGGTTTTAAAATATTTAAATTGATTCATGGTATACGAGGCCTCGATAAAAAACGGAACAAGCCCGGGAACATCCATCCTTGCTCCCGATTTCAGAGAGTTATAAAACTGGCCGATGTATGCATTCAGATAGGGAGTAACGGCAATTTGCTGCCAGTAATTATATTTTAACTGTAAAAAAATCTGGTTGGTTGATCTGGAGGAAATACTGCCTCCAAAATCAGCAGTAAACAATTTTTCCCTTTTTGCATCTACATTCAGTTCATACCCTTTTGTCTGAGGGTTATAGAGCAGTTTCGGATAGGCCGCATCAATCCTGTTTTCGGCAAGAACCTTGAAATAATTATCATGTAACTCCTCAAAAGTCGCCCGCATAGGAGCCTTTGTTTTATTGCCGATGAAGAATTTGTTGCCGTTCAGCATGCTGTTGATATACTCCTGCTGTTTCGAATTGATCCCCCTTACATGGAAACTGGTTATTACCGGTTCCGGTTTCTTGTTATTGAACGCTTCTCGCTGGAGAATTCTCTGCTCCATGGTAACGGTATCCGTCACAAAGTCGCGTATACGGGGAATCAACCGTTTTGTGGCAACATATCCGCTGTCGATAAACGCCCGTGTATGAGTAAAATCAATAACATTAACGGCCTGAAGCTGCGGTTCGATCAATACGCTGTTATCGCAGATCACATCAAAATTGGATTTCACCATCAGCATATTTTCCAGTTGTGAGAACACATTGTTTTCATCAGGCGGGCTATAACTGGAGGCTGCTTTGCTTCCGATGATGATATCGGGGTTAAAATCGCTATAAGCCACATCGGCAGGAAAATTATTATACATTCCACCGTCGAAGAGTAGCTTCCCGTCAATGCGTATCGGTTTGAAATAAAAGGGGAAAGTCATGGATGATCTGATAGCAGAAGCCAGATCGCCTTTGCGGAGAATAAAGGGCTGGTTTTCGGCAATATCGGATGCCACACACCGGAACGGGACCATCAGGCTGTCGAAATTATAATTGGCCGCTGCCGAAGCTCCGGCAAAAATCTCCATGAAGGCATAATCCATGGTTAAAGGGGAGACGATATTGGTCGGCAACTGGCTCTGCAAGGTGGAATCATACCTGAATTTAAATGAAATCCAGGATGCATCCTGTTCCTGCTGCTTGGAATAATAAGTATACTGAGGATCAATTTTCCCCGACAGCCACTTTTCGAGTTGCGACGACAGGAACAATTCTTCCATCTCAGCAGGGGAATAACCGGCGGCATATAGGCCGGCGATGATAGCTCCCATCGAAGTCCCGGCAACATAACTGATCGGAATACCTTCTTCTTCAAGGGCTTTCAGCACACCAATATGGCAAACCCCTTTCGAGCCCCCGCCACTCAGAACAAGAGCCACCTTCTGGGCATGAAGTGAAGGAAATACTATCAACACGAGTATCAGGGCGAGTATCAGACGACGCATTTGTTCCAGAATTTTACCGAACCGAATTTATGATATAAATGTAAATTTAAGATTAATTATTGTATTAATCAACAGATTTTTTTAATTCCGGCATCCTACAATCTGAACCAATTAAATCTTGTTTTGTTCAAACCTTAAATGACAAAAAAAATCCTGTTGCATGAAACGCAACAGGATTTACAAGCTGTTTATATTATATTTAAATTTTAGACAGCGCCTGGTCGAGGTCGTTGATCAGATCTTCAACATCTTCTATGCCCACAGAATAGCGCACAAGCCCGTCGGTGATATCTGCTTTTAACTTGGCTTCGGCCGATACTTTTGAATGCGTCATCGAAGCAGGGTGCTGAATGAGGGTTTCCACACCGCCGAGTGAAACGGCAAGAATGGCGAGTTTTACATTATTCATAAGAATTTTACCGGCTTCAATGCCACCTTTTAATTCAAAGCTGAGCATAGTTCCCGGGCCTTTCATCTGCTTTCTGGCCTGCTCATACTGCGGATGTGAGGCCAAGCCCGGATAACGCACCCATTCAACCTTGGGATGATTTTCAAGGTACTCGGCAATTTTCTGCGCGCTTTGCTGTGCCCTTTCAATACGGATGCCCAGGGTTTTAATACCGCGAAGCACAAGGTAAGCCTGGTGCGGATCCATGTTGCATCCCATATTCACCATCATCCCCCTGAGTTTTTTATACATCTCCTTTTCACGGGCAACTACCATACCGGCAACAACATCGGCATGTCCGTTGATGAATTTTGTCATGCTGTGCAGTACGATATCTGCCCCAAGATTGAGCGGCTGCTGAAGATATGGGCTTGAGAAAGTATTATCCACAGCTACCGGAATGCCATGTGCATGGGCAAGGTCGCTGCATGCCCGGATATCGGTAATGCTCATGGTTGGATTGGAGGGCGTTTCTATATAAAGCAACCTGGTATTCGGGCGGATCGCCTTTTTCACTTCTTCGATATTGGCTGTATCAACGAAAGTTGATTCAATGCCAAACTGCGAATACTTCTGCTCGAGTACAACACGCGAAGGGCCGTAAACGGCAGCCGAACTTACTACATGATCACCCTGTTTCAGCAATGCCATATAAACAATATTCACTGCTCCCATTCCTGAACTTGCAGCAACGCCGCCAAACCCGTTTTCGAGTTCGGCAACGATATTCTCCAATGCTCCAATCGTAGGATTGCCAATACGCGTGTAGATAAAGCCATCGCTTTCGCCCGAAAAACAACGGGCGCCATGATCGGAATCATCAAAAATGAATGTAGAAGTCTGATAAATTGGAACAGTAGCGCTTCCCAATGAATCCTTAAAACCTCCGCCATGGATCAGCTTTGAATTGATACCTAGTTTTTCAGTAGACATAATCTTTAATTTTATGAATCGTTTTATTGTAATTACAAGGCAAATTCACACCGGCCTTTCGAAAGGCCAATTATTTAGCAGCACTTTGAATTTCCTTCAAAATCAATGCAAAGATAGTTTTTATATTATCACCGGAAGGTCTGTTGCAACTAGTTTTTCCGTGCCCTGCAGGATATTGCCGGGTATCTTTCCAGGCAGGAGAAGGCCGTGGACCCGGCCATGCTCTATAAGCAGAGTACCAGGCGCGCCTTTTCCTGATTGTGCCAGCATCAAAATTTTATTGATAGGAATTTCCTCTCCCTGATGCCGCCTCTGAATTATTCGCAGCATGAAAACAGCCATGATTTTTTCAGGCAGAAGGGCTATGATAATTTCCAGGTTCCCCGCTATTTTGACTTCATCAGCCTTGCCCCAACGCTTCCGAACAGCGATTTAGATGCAGTTGCCCTGAAAATTCCTTCGTTGACGGTCCTCACATCTTCAATGGTATAGAATGCACCGGGGTTAAAAGTATTTACCGTATCGATGAAATTCCTGATCTCTTTACGCCTTACAATGGAAAATATCACCTTTACACTCCCTTTTGATCCTTCGGCATCAAGGAGGGTCAGGCCGAAGTTTTGCTCCTGAAGCATGTGGATCAATTCCGGAGAGGGACTTGGCAGTATCAGTCTGATAATGGACGTGCCCAGCGATAGTCTTTCTTCAATGGTAATACCAATGTAATTTCCCATGGCGAAACCGGCGCCATATGCTATATAGCACAGCCAGTTATCAAGATGCTGCATAATTTGTCCTACTGCCAGCAGCCAGATGATTACTTCAAAAAATCCCAGAAAAGGGGCCAGGAATTTCATGCCTCTCGACACAAAAATGAGCCTCATGGTACCAATGCTTTGATCCATGATGCGGGCAAAAAAAATCAGCAAGGGCAGAATCACCCACGTGAATAAGGGCGTATCAACGATGTACAGGTCCATTGTATACCGGAAGATTGGTTAATCGGGTAAAGTTAGCTGATTTTGCACTAATGCATTCCCGTAATATAAATTTATATTATTCAACAGATAACAGGGAATCAGGTCAATTTTTATACAATACAATACAGCCTCCTCAACTAATCGGTAAACCGCTTAAACTAATCGGTAAAACCGCCGTTTTACCTAGAAAGCTTATCAATGCAATGCCCTATCTTTGTTTGACAATAAAAAAAACTATAAATTCAAGAACATGAAAGCTAAAAATTTCAGGAGGTTACTCGCAACTACCCTCATTTTGCTGAGTGCTTCATTCTTCGCATCCGCTCAAACGGAGGCCCGATTGTTGCGCTTTCCTGCCATTCACGGCAACCAGGTTGTTTTTTCCTATGCCGGTGATTTATACTCTGTTGACGCTTCGGGAGGAACAGCAAGACGGCTTACCGGAGATGCAGGCTACGAAATGTTTCCGCATTTTTCCCCCGACGGGAAAACAATTGCTTTTACCGCCCAGTACGACGGCAATACCGAAGTTTATACCATACCCTCCGGGGGAGGCGTTCCAAAGAGGCTTACGATTACAGCAACGTTGGGTCGCGACGACGTAAGCGACCGCATGGGGCCGAACAATATCGTCATGACCTGGACGCCCGACGGTAAAAACGTCATCTACCGTTCACGTAAACAAACATTTAATGATTTCGTCGGGCAGCTTTTCAGCGTGCCGGTGGAGGGTGGCATCTCAACCGAGTTGCCGCTTCCGTCCGGTGGTTTCTGCAGTTATTCGCCTGATGGCAAAAAACTTGCCTATAACCGTGTTTTCCGTGAATTCCGGACCTGGAAATATTACAAAGGCGGCATGGCTGACGATATCTCGATTTACGATTTTAATTCAAAAAAAACCGAGAATATCACAAACAACGATTCACAGGATATTTTTCCCATGTGGTTTGGCGAGGAGATTTATTTCTGTTCCGATCGCGACCGCACCATGAATCTCTTTTGTTACAATATAAAAACCGGCGCAACGCGCAAAGTAACGAACTTCACCGATTATGACATCAAGTTCCCATCGGCCGGCGACAATCGCATCATCTTTGAACAGGGAGGCTATATTCACATTTTCGATGTTGCAACACAAACAACCCGTAAACTTGACATTTTCCTGTCAGGCGATTTTAACGACAGCCGGGCTGAACTGAAAGATGCAACAAGGTTCACCGAATCGGTAAATGCATCTCCCGACGGAAACCGCATCGTGCTTAGCGCCCGTGGAGATGTATTTACCGTGCCTGCTAAGGAAGGTATTACCCGCAACCTTACTGCCAGCAGCAATGCCCACGACCGCGAAGCTTACTGGTCACCTGATGGAAAATGGATTGCTTACCTCAGCGATAAAAACGGAGAATATGAAATCTATATCCGGAAACAAGATGGCAGCGAAAATCCAGTACAGGTAACCACAGGCGCTGATACTTACAAATTCAGCCTTGAATGGTCGCCCGACAGCAAGAAAATCATGTGGAATGATAAAAAAATGCGCCTCCAGTTTGTAAACATTGATACTAAGGAGGTTACACTCGTCGACCAATCAAAAATCTGGGAATTCAACAGTTTTGAATGGTCGCCGGACAGTAAATGGATTGCTTATACCCAGCAACTGTCAAACGGTTTCGGACAAATTATGCTTTATAACCTCGAAACGGCCCGGAAGTATGAAGTTACTGATCAATGGTATACGAGCGACGACCCGGCTTTCAGCAGCGACGGAAAATTCCTGCTCTTTACTTCTGACCGTACTTTCAATCCCACATACAGCAATGTTGAATGGAACTATGCCTATGAAAATATGGCAAAGATATACATGGTGGCATTGGATAAAAGCACGCCCTCGCCTTTTGCCCCTGCAAACGATGAAGTTTCGGTTGAAGAAAGCGCCGCACAGCCGGCTGATGCCAAGGATGTAAAAGATGGTAAAACCGGCAAAGGCAAGAAAGATGCTAAAGAAAAGAAACCGGCCGAAGAAAAGACTGTAACCATTAAAATTGACCCTGACGGCATACAGCAACGTATTATCGAACTGCCGGTGGAAGCTTCAAACTATTTTAACCTGGCCGCTGTGGACGATAAGGTCTATTATAACCAGCGTACAGACAAAGGCCTGTCTCTTAAGATGTTTGACCTGAAGAACAAGAAAGAAACCGAACTGGCATCCGGAATGGTCTTCGATATAACCGCCAATCATAAAAAGATGCTTCTGGTGCAGGGCCCCAAATATGCCATTATTGACCTCCCAGGTTCAAAAATCAATGTTGAAAAATACATCGACTTGTCCGACGTAAAGGTTTGGGTAAACCTTCACGAAGAATGGAAACAGATTTATGATGAAGCATGGCGCCAGATGAGAGATTTCTTCTATGTTCCCAACATGCATGGGCTCGACTGGAAAGCCATGCACGATAAATATGCCGTCATGGTCCCCTATGTCAACAACCGAAACGACCTCACCTACCTGATCGGTGAACTGATCAGTGAATTGAGCGTCGGCCATGCTTATATCAATGGCGGCGAAAGAAAGCCTATCGAACGGATTGACCTTGGCTTGCTTGGCGCCAGATTAAGTCGTGATGCAAGCGGCTATTACCGAATCGACAGCATTCTGCAGGGGGAAAACTGGGATCCCGGCCTTCGTTCCCCGCTGACCATGATGGGTGTAGGAGCAGGCAAAGGCGATTTCATCACCGCTGTGAATGGAATGCCCACTAACGAAATGCCCGATATATACCAGGCTCTTATCGGAACTGCCGGACGCAATGTTGAAATAACGCTCAATTCCAGGCCGGAAGCAGGAGGAAAGAAAGCGTTGGTGGTTCCTCTGAAGGACGAATCCAAATTATACTATTATACCTGGGTTCAGAATAACATCCGTAAGGTAGCTGAAGCAACCAACGGCGAGGTTGGGTATATTCATATCCCCGATATGGGGCCCGAAGGATTAAATGAATTTGTGAAGTATTTCTATCCTCAATTGTCGAAGAAGGCCCTGATTATTGATGATCGCGGAAACGGCGGCGGCAATGTTTCGCCTATGATCATTGAGCGCCTGCAACGCGAGATGACCCGCAGCAACATGTCGCGCAACGAACAGATTCCGAGCCATACTCCCCAGCAGATGATGGCAGGGCCAAAAGTATTGCTCATCAACCAGTATTCGGCATCCGACGGCGACCTCTTTCCTTATGGTTTCAGGAGACATAATATCGGAAAGATCATCGGCAAGCGTTCATGGGGCGGTGTAGTAGGCATCAGGGGCTCGCTGCCGTTTGTTGACGGCGCCGATCTTCGCAAACCGGAATTCGCCTCCTATTCGGCTGAAGAAAGCAAGTGGATCATTGAGGGACATGGTGTGGAGCCAGATATTGAAGTAGATAACGATCCGGCCCGGGAATATGCCGGTATCGATGATCAGCTAAATAAAGCTATTGAGGTAATAAAAGAAGAATTAAAGAATTATAAGCCTCAACCGGCCATTCCAACACCTCCTGATAAAAGCAAATAAAATCAGATCTAAAAAGAAAGCGAGCCTGAAAACGGCTCGCTTTTTTTTAATCCTCAATAGGATTGTTCGGTTTTACTTCCCCATCCGACGCATGGAAATCATCCGCCGGCTTGCGGTACTGTGCCAGTCAAACGTTGAACAGAGCGTTCACTATAGGGTCGTTTTTACTGGTTCGATCATCAATACGTTTATCCATCATAATCGGATAAACACATTCGTCAATCAGAGCCTGGCTTGTACGGGTTGTCACTTTATAGTTGCGTCCGGCTGTAGATGTCGTTTCGTATGAGAAATCCCAGCCCAGAACCATAACGCGTGCGCCTAAACCGTTGAGTTTGCGGATCAGGGGCACATAATCGGTATCACCGGCAATCAGCACTACAACATCAAAATGCTTAATACTGGTGAGCTCATAAGTTTCGAGAGAGAACCATACATCAATACCTTTCTCTTCGGCTTCGCCTGTACGGGTGTCGACCAGCAACGGGTAGTTGTGCGAGACAATACTTTCATACATGAAAATATCATCAATCCTGCGTTCGTTGGTCATCTGGGTAAGCCTGTAGGCATCGTCAGGATATTTTTTTTCCAGTTGACTGGTGGAATACCTTCCGCGGAACCAATGTATTTCAACTACCTGGCAATACCGTTTATCAGAATTTTCCAGTTTAGATACTTCATCGCGGATGAACTCCGATAAACCGTTGAAGTTAAGTGTACTTTTCCGCTCATGATGATAGCGATAGTAGGAATTCACCTTCAGGAAAAATGTTCCGTCGATGAACATGGCAATTTTCTTAATTCTGTCTTCCATGATTTTTAATAATTATATTTAGGTAAATAAGTACTTTTTTTGAGCAACCCTCTTAATGACAATAACCTGGCATTATTATATTTTCATTTGAAAATGGCAAATTTTTATTGGACATTTTAAACTTAAGAACTCAGGTTAAGGCATTAAAACAAATATAACTCAATGTAGTATGTTGCATTGTTTTAGCAGTGATGCAAATATAATATCCTTTTTAAAAATTTAACCGGTTTTAACATTTTTTTTCAAAAAACACCAAAAAATTTTTATCACTTTTTCTGACCCGGCGCTGCGCTATTGAATTTAATCGTTCAGTTTAGCATCTTATACATAATCAGCGGCGGTGAAAAGGCCGGTAAATTTCCTGTACAAATTTTCGGAATAACGGTTTCATCAGTATTACCGGCCCTGTAGGAAAGCACACAAACGGCTGACAAACGTCCATCGGGTATTGTTTCAAATTATAGCTGATAAACCGGATATAAGGAAACCGGATGCTACAGTTATAAAACCACAAAACACCTGATGCTGATTTTCAGCGGAATGGAGACGAGGCTCAATAAAAAAAAGCAGCCCATACAGCTGCTCTTCTGTGATTTTTCGCTTATTTAAGCCCTCCCTATCGGCCCGCCTAACTGATATGGCATCTCGTTACCTTCCTGTTCCTTGATCGGTCCGTTTACCGATTCATATTTATTGATGTTATCCTTCAAAGCCCGGAACAGCCTTTTGGCATGCTGAGGGGTCAGGATTATACGGGCTTTTACTTTCGCTTTGGGGACACCCGGCATCATCTTGATAAAGTCAATCACAAATTCCGAAGGTGAATGTGTGATAACGGCAAGGTTTGAATATACGCCTTCAGCCATTTCATCGGAGAGCTCAATATTGATCTGGTTTTGATTAGGTTGATCTGCCATGGTATTGAATATTTGATTTTCAGATTTTTTTCGGTATGTAAAGATAAAGGTTTGAAGCCGGAATCCTGGGATTTCCTTCTTCAAACCTTTAAATATTTATCAGCAGAATATTATTCGGCTTTCGATGCCATCATGCGGTCATATTCTTCACGTGAACCAACAATGATGCTTTCGTACTCGCGCAGTCCAGTTCCTGCAGGAATCAGATGACCGACGATCACATTTTCTTTCAATCCAAGCAGTTCATCGCTTTTAGCCTGAATAGAAGCCTGTGTAAGCACTTTGGTTGTTTCCTGGAACGATGCTGCAGAAATCCAGCTGCGTACCTGCAACGAAGCGCGTGTAATACCCTGCAGAATTTGCTTACCGGTGGCCGGTTTTGCATCGCGGGCCTCAACCAAGGCTTTATCCCTGCGCTTCAGTACCGAGTTTTCGTCCCTCAGTTTGCGGGCGCTGATAATCTGACCAGCCCTCAAAGCCTGGCTGTCGCCGGGATTTTCAACCACTTTTTTACCGAAGATCCAGTCATTTTCATCGTTAAAGTCAATCTTGTTGACCAATTCGCCTTCCAGGAATTTCGTATCGCCGGGATCAACAACTTCAACCTTGCGCATCATCTGTTTTACGATAACTTCAAAATGCTTATCGTTGATTTTAACACCCTGTAAACGATACACTTCCTGAATTTCGTTCACGATGTACTCCTGAACCTTCATAGGCCCCTTGATGGCCAGGATATCGCTGGGAGTAACGGCGCCATCGCTGAGCGGCGTGCCGGCACGAACATAGTCGTTTTCCTGGGCCAGAATCTGCTTGGAGGTAGGGATGAGATAAGAATGCTCCTCCCCGGTTTTAGAGGTGATGATAACTTCACGGTTGCCGCGTTTTAGCTTTTTCCCAAACGAAACCACACCATCAATTTCAGCGACTACGGCAGGATCCGAAGGATTACGGGCTTCAAACAATTCGGTAACCCGCGGCAGACCGCCCGTGATATCTCCCATTTTACCAACAGCGCGGGGTATCTTAACAAGAATATCGCCTGCCTTGATGGTTTTGCCGTCTTCTATTTGCAAGTGGGAGCCTACAGGGATATCGTAATTTTTAATTTCTTCACCATCGGGCGAAATGATCTTGATAGCAGGATTCTTCGCTTTAACCCTTGACTCAATAATTACTTTATCCTGGTACCCGGTTTGTTCGTCGGCTTCAATTTTGTAAGTAACACCTTCGAGAATATTTTCATAAGCGACGGTTCCGTTTACTTCCGAAAGAATTACAGCATTGTATGGATCCCAATCGGTGATCAGATCGCCTTTCTTGATTGTGGAGCCATTCTGAACATACAGGCTGGCGCCATAAGGCACATGACCAGAGGCAAGAATAATATTGGTATTCTTGTCCATGATCCTCATTTCAGCCGAACGTCCGATTACTACCTGGTATTTCTGGCCTGCTTCATTCTCATAATCAACAGAGCGGAGCTCATCCATTTCGATGACGCCGTCATATTTTGCTTCAATTTTTGATGCCGAGGCAATGTTAGCGCCGGCAACCCCACCAACGTGGAAAGTACGAAGTGTAAGCTGGGTACCCGGTTCACCAATCGACTGCGCGGCAATAACCCCGACAGCTTCGCCCTTCTGGACAAGTCGTCCGGTAGCTAAACTACGGCCATAGCATTTTGCGCAAACGCCTTGTTTTGATTCACAGGTTAACACCGAACGGATTTCTACGGCTTCGATGGGCGAATCTTCGATCTTACGGCAGATTTCCTCGGTAAGTTCTTCACCGGCAGGAACGATCAGTTCACCGGTCTGAGGATGGTAAATATCGTGGAGGGTAACACGCCCGAGAATTCGGTCATACAGCGATTCAACAACTTCCTCGTTTTTCTTGAGCGCAGTAGTCATAAGTCCGCGCAAGGTACCGCAATCCTCTTCAGAGATGATAACATCCTGTGCCACATCAACCAAACGGCGTGTAAGATATCCGGCATCTGCTGTTTTTAAAGCAGTATCGGCAAGACCTTTACGCGCGCCGTGTGTTGAAATGAAATACTCAAGGACCGAAAGGCCTTCCTTGAAATTTGAAAGGATAGGGTTTTCGATAATTTCACCGCCGGTAGCGCCTGATTTCTGAGGCTTGGCCATAAGGCCACGCATACCTGAAAGCTGGCGAATCTGTTCTTTTGAACCACGGGCTCCTGAATCAAGCATCATATAAACAGAGTTGAACCCCTGATTATCCTTGCTCAGATCTTCCATCACCTTACGGGTCAGGTTGGCGTTGGTATGTGTCCAGATATCGATGATCTGGTTGTAACGTTCGTTGTTGGTGATGAACCCCATGTTATAGTTGTTTACCACTTCGGCAACTTCTTCGTTAGCTGCAGCAATGAGTTCATCCTTGGCCTTGGGAACGATTACATCGCTAAGGTTAAAGGATAGTCCTCCTTTAAAAGCCATGGTATAGCCAAGATCTTTGATATCATCAAGGAACTGGGCCGTTTTTGCAGTACCGGTTTTCTTAAGAATGTCGCCGATAATATCGCGAAGCGATTTTTTGGTAAGCAGTTGGTTGATATATCCGAATTCCTTCGGCACAACCTGGTTGAAAAGAACCCGGCCAACAGTGGTTTCCACCAGCTTTTCAGTGGTCTTTCCGTCTTCAGTAACCGTCATACGCACAGATATCCATGCATTCAGGTCAGCTTTCTTTTCATTGTAGGCTATAATGACTTCTTCGGGCGAATAGAACTTGAGACCTTCTCCCTTTACAGGATGGTCTGGTTCACTCTTACGGCCCTTGGTAATGTAATAAAGTCCGAGTACCATGTCCTGTGAAGGCACCGTAACAGGAGCGCCATTGGCAGGATTAAGAATATTATGCGAAGCCAGCATCAGAATCTGAGCTTCCAGGACTGCTGCATTTCCGAGCGGAACATGAACAGCCATTTGGTCACCGTCGAAGTCGGCGTTGAAAGCCGTACAAACGAGCGGGTGCAACTGGATGGCCTTCCCTTCGATTAGTTTGGGCTGAAATGCCTGGATACCAAGCCTGTGCAGTGTAGGAGCACGGTTGAGGAGGACGGGATGCCCTTTCAGGATATTTTCAAGTATTTCCCAAACGACAGGGTCTTTACGGTCAACAATCTTTTTTGCCGATTTCACTGTCTTCACAATGCCGCGTTCCAGCATTTTGCGGATGATGAACGGCTTGAAAAGTTCAGAAGCCATATCTTTTGGCAAACCGCATTCGTGCAATTTCAGTTCGGGACCGACAACGATAACCGAGCGGCCTGAATAGTCGACACGTTTACCGAGAAGGTTCTGACGAAAACGTCCCTGTTTCCCTTTCAGGCTATCGCTTAACGATTTCAGGGCGCGGTTCGATTCGGTTTTAACCGAGCTGGCCTTGCGTGAATTGTCGAAAAGTGAATCAACAGCTTCCTGGAGCATTCGCTTTTCGTTGCGCATGATCACATCCGGAGCCTTGATTTCGATAAGCCTTTTCAAACGGTTATTACGGATAATGACGCGGCGGTACAGATCATTCAGGTCGGAAGTTGCAAAACGTCCGCCATCGAGGGGAACCAATGGGCGTAGTTCAGGCGGAATCACCGGGACTACTTTAACGATCATCCATTCCGGACGGTTTTCGGCGCGCGTTGCGGCATCGCGGAAAGCTTCAAATACCTGCAGACGTTTCAAAGCTTCTGCTTTACGCTGCTGTGAAGTTTCCGTGTTGGCCTTGTGGCGGAGCTCGAACGACATCTGGTCGAGATTTAGCCGGCTGAGAGCATCAAATAATGCCTCAGCGCCCATTTTTGCAATGAATTTATTGGGATCGCTGTCGTCGAGATACTGGTTTTCCTTAGGAAGATTATCAACAATTTCGAAATACTCTTCTTCGGTGAGGAAATCAAGAGCTTTTATGCCATCCTTCTCCTTGATACCCGGTTGGATAACCATGTAACGCTCGTAGTAAATGATTGCATCGAGCTTTTTGCTGGGCAGGCCAAGCAAAGCGCCTATTTTATTCGGCAACGAACGGAAATACCATATATGGGCTACGGGAACAACCAACTGGATATGTCCCATACGTTCGCGGCGCACTTTTTTTTCGGTAACCTCAACGCCGCAACGGTCGCAAACGATTCCTTTATAACGGATACGTTTGTATTTCCCGCAATGACATTCCCAGTCTTTAACGGGGCCGAAAATTCGCTCACAGAATAATCCGTCGCGTTCAGGTTTATAAGTCCGGTAATTAATGGTTTCGGGTTTCAGTACTTCTCCGCTCGAACGTTCAAGGATCGATTCCGGGGAAGAAAGGCTGATCCTGATTTTTGAAAAGCTGTTGGTTACAGTATTTTCTTTTCTGAAAGCCATATGATGAGAACGTGTTAACTTAATTAAAAATGCGTTTACTATCGCATAACAACCAAACCTCTCAAGCCCGGGTCACCTGGCTCTTTTGTTTTGACAGATGACTCAGGCCCGGGATGTCTTGCTATTCAAAAGTAACGTTCAGGCCAAGGCCGCGAAGCTCGTGTACCAGAACGTTGAAGGATTCGGGTATGTTCGGAACAGGCATATTTTCGCCCTTGACGATGGATTCATAGGCTTTTGCGCGGCCTACCACATCATCCGATTTTACCGTCAGAATTTCCTGCAGGATATTAGCGGCTCCGAAAGCTTCGAGAGCCCAAACTTCCATTTCGCCGAAACGCTGTCCGCCAAACTGTGCTTTACCGCCTAACGGCTGCTGTGTGATAAGTGAATAAGGTCCTATGGAACGGGCATGCATCTTATCGTCAACCATGTGATGAAGTTTCATCATATAGATATATCCTACGGTTGCAGGCTGGTCAAAACGCTCTCCCGTGCCTCCGTCGTAAAGGTATATCCTGCCGTTGAATGGCAGATTGGCTTTTTCGAGGTAACCGTTTATCTGTTCAGTGGTTGCACCATCAAAAATCGGCGTATTGAAATGAAGGCCCAGTTTTGCACCAGCCCATCCCAGCACGGTTTCATAAATCTGCCCAAGGTTCATACGCGAAGGTACGCCCAGAGGATTCAGGACAATATCAACCGGCGTTCCGTCGGCGAGGAAAGGCATATCCTCTTCACGCACAATACGTGCGACAATGCCCTTGTTACCATGACGGCCGGCCATTTTATCGCCCACCCGCAATTTGCGTTTTTTGGCAACATATACTTTGGCCATCTGTACAATACCATTCGGCAGTTCATCGCCTACAGTAGCAACAAATTTCCGCCGGTTATATACGCCAAGGACTTCCTTATGTTTAATTATATAATTGTTAATCAGAACTTTGATCAGTTCATTAACATCTTTATCGGTTGTCCAGCGACTTGGATTTACATTGAGGTAATCAATTCCCATGAGCATTTTCTGGGTGAATTTCACCTTTTTGCCAATCACTTCGCTCTTGAAGTTATTGTAAACGCCCTGTGATGTTTTACCGCTAACCAGAATGGTAAGCTTATCTACAAGCTTTTGCTTCAGTTCAACAGTGTTCTTCAGGAATTCGTCATCCAGTTCTTTGACAACATCTTTCTCTTTGGCTTTTAGTTTTTTATCCTTTATAACCCTTGAGAATAGTTTTTTATCAATAACGACGCCTTTCATTGAAGGAGGCGCTTTCAGTGAAGCGTCTTTCACATCGCCGGCTTTATCGCCGAAGATGGCCCGGAGAAGTTTTTCTTCAGGGGTCGGGTCACTTTCACCTTTCGGTGTGATTTTCCCGATAAGGATATCGCCTTCGTTCACCTCAGCCCCGATGCGGATAAGGCCGCTTTCGTCGAGGTCCTTGGTAGCTTCCTGGCTGACGTTGGGAATATCGTTGGTAAGTTCTTCAACGCCACGTTTGGTATCACGTACTTCCAGCGTAAATTCTTCGATATGAAGCGAAGTGAAGATATCTTCCTTTACAACTTTTTCGCTGATAACGATAGCATCTTCAAAGTTGTAACCCTTCCAGGGCATGAAAGCCACCATCAGGTTACGTCCAAGGGCCAGTTCACCGCCTTTGGTAGCATATCCTTCGCATAAAACCTGGCCTTTTTTAACCTTATCGCCTTTGCGAACAATAGGACGAAGGTTGATACAGGTATTCTGGTTTGTACGGGCGTATTTGGTAAGGTTATATACTTTTACATCATCGTCGAAACTTACCAGCCTTTCTTCGTCAAGGCGGGCATAACGGATAACGATCTGCGTTGAGTCAACATATTCAACGATGCCGTCGCCTTCGGCATTAATAAGGACGCGGGAATCCTGTGCAACTTTTCCTTCAAGGCCGGTGCCTACGATGGGGGTTTCAGGATTCAGCAACGGAACAGCCTGGCGCATCATGTTCGATCCCATGAGGGCGCGGTTAGCGTCGTCATGTTCAAGGAAGGGGATCAGCGATGCTGCGATGGACGCAATCTGGTTTGGAGCCACATCTATCAGGTCGACTTTCTCTTTTTCAATCAGAGGATAATCGGCCAGGTACCTTACTTTCACCAGATCGTTATCGAAGTTGCCTTCTTTATCCATACCTGTCGTAGCCTGGGCTATGATCTTGTTCTCTTCTTCTTCGGCGCTCAGATAAACCGTTTCGGCAAGCTCAACCTTACCATTGATAACCCTTTTATAAGGTGTTTCAATAAAACCAAGCTTGTTTATTTTGGCATAGACGCACAATGACGAAATAAGTCCGATGTTGGGACCTTCAGGTGTTTCGATGGTGCAGAGACGGCCATAATGGGTATAGTGAACGTCACGGACTTCGAAACCTGCCCTTTCGCGGGAAAGACCTCCGGGACCGAGGGCCGAAACCCTGCGCTTGTGGGTAATTTCGGCCAGGGGGTTGGTCTGATCCATGAACTGCGAGAGCTGGTTGGTCCCAAAAAACGAGTTGATCACACTCGACAGCGTCTTGGCATTTATCAGATCCATCGGAGTGAAAACCTCGTTATCGCGAACGTTCATGCGCTCACGGATGGTACGGGCCATACGGGCAAGCCCTACCCCAAACTGGTTGTAAAGCTGCTCGCCCACAGTACGGATGCGGCGGTTGCTCAGGTGGTCGATATCATCAACCTCGGTATGTGCGTTTATAAGCCCGATAAGGTACTTAATGATTGAAATGATATCTTCCTTGGTAAGGACACGCGTTTCGAGCGGAATGTTTAATTCAAGCTTTTTGTTGATACGATAGCGGCCTACATCACCCAGATCATACCGTTTATCGCTGAAGAACAGCTTTTCGATTATACCTCTTGCCGTTTCTTCGTCAGGCGGTTCGGCATTGCGCAACTGCCTGTATATGTATTCAACAGCTTCTTTTTCGCTGTTGGCAGTGTCTTTCTGCAGTGTATTGAAAATTATGGCAAATTCCTGCGTATTGACATCATCGCGATGCAACAGGATTGTTTTGGCCCCGGAATCAACAATCTGATCAATATGCTGATTTTCAAGAACGGTTTCGCGGTCAATAATAACCTCGGTGCGTTCAATGGTTACAACTTCGCCGGTATCCTCATCGCCGAAGTCTTCGGTCCATGATTTCAGCACCCTTGCGGCAAGCTTGCGTCCCACATATTTTTTTAATCCGGCTTTGCTGACCTTAACTTCTTCGGCCAGGTCGAACAATTCGAGAATACTTTTATCGCTTTCGAACCCGATGGCGCGAAGCAATGTGGTTACCGGCAATTTCTTTTTGCGGTCGATGTATGCATACATCACATTGTTAATGTCGGTCGTAAATTCCATCCAGCTTCCTTTAAAGGGGATGATACGGGCCGAAAACAACTGCTGACCGTTTGTATGATAACTGGTACCGAAGAAAACCCCGGGAGAACGGTGCAATTGTGATACCACAACACGTTCAGCCCCGTTTATAACAAAAGTACCCTTAGGGGTCATGTAAGGAATCATCCCAAGATAGACATCCTGGATGATGGTTTCAAAATCCTCATGTTCGGGGTCGGTACAGTACAGCTTTAATTTTGCTTTGAGGGGGACGCTATACGTGAGTCCGCGTTCGATGCACTCCTCTATGCTGTAACGGGGAGGATCGATAAAATAATCGAGGAATTCGAGCACAAAATTATTTCGTGCATCGGTGATCGGGAAGTTTTCGGCAAAAACCTTAAACAGCCCTTCATTCACACGATTTTCAGGATTTGTTTCCAACTGAAAGAAATCCTGGAACGATTTGACCTGGATTTCAAGGAAATCGGGACATTCCGCTTGGATCTTCGTAACACCGAAGCTGATCCGTTCTACTCTATTTGAAGCCACTGCCATATAGCCTGAATTGATTATTTAAATAACGTATTTTTAAACAATTAATCCCGATTGCATAATCGGGAAGTAAACAGACTACTTATCCATGCTGATGAGCGTGAATAAGCAGTCTGTTTGGTAATTGCGATCAAATAGCATTTATTTATTTAACCTCAACTTCGGCTCCGGCTTCTTCTAATTGTTTTTTGAGTGCTTCAGCTTCGTCTTTCGATACGCCTTCTTTAATAGCCTTAGGAGCAGCATCTACAAGATCTTTAGCTTCTTTAAGGCCGAGGCTGGTGAGTTCTTTCACCAGTTTAACGACGTTGAGTTTTGATTGTCCGGCAAATTTCAGGATAACGTCAAACTTGGTCTTTTCTTCGGCTGCGGGAGCTTCACCACCGGCTGCAGAACCTGCTACCATAACGGGAGCTGCGGCTGCGGGTTCAATTCCGTATTCTTCTTTCAGAATTTTAGCCAGTTCGTTTACTTCTTTAACTGTCAGGTTAACTAACTGTTCGGCGAAAGTTTTTAAGTCTGCCATTTTATTTGTAGATTTAATTGTTTTACAATGAATTGATTTTAGTATTTTTCTGTGCTTCTGTAACCAGCTGGTTAAGCAGCACGTTCTGATAAGGTTTTGAGCACGCCCGAAATGGTTTGGCCACCGCCCTGCAATGCAGAGATAACATTGCGTGCAGGAGACATAAGCATGGAAACAACATCGGCGATGAGCTCGTTTTTGCTCTTGATAGCGATCAGGAGGTCGAGTTCGGCATCGCCAAGATAGGTCATTTCTTCAACATAGGCGCCTTTGAGCAGGGGCTTGGGAGAGCTCTTCCTGAATTCTTTGATAAGCTTGGCAGGGATATTTCCCTGGTTGGCTATCATGATCGAAGTATGTCCTTTCAGGGTATCGAACAGTGGGCTGAAATCCTTGCCGGAACGTTCCATTGCTTTATGCAGCAAGGCGTTCTTCACAACGATCAGCTTCACATCTTTTTTGAAACACAAACGCCTTAAGCGGTTGGTAGTTTCAACGTTCATATCTGAAATATCGGTGATATAAAGGTAATTCGTAGCCTTTAACTCCTCGGTAAGGTTATCGATCAGCAGATTCTTATCTTCTTTTCTCATAACGTTTGTTCTTAAGGATCAAATAGTTACACTTACCTGTCTTAAGCTGTGATCGATTTCTGATCGATACGGATGCCTGGGCTCATTGAGCTCGACATGAAAACACTCTTAACATAAGTTCCTTTAGCAGCAGCCGGTTTCAGTTTGATAATGGTCGAAAGGAGTTCTTTTGCATTATCAATAATTTGTTCCTGGCTGAAAGAAACTTTTCCAATTCCTGCATGAATAATACCGAATTTATCAACCTTGAAGTCGATTTTCCCGGCTTTAACTTCCTGCACGGCTTTTCCGATATCCATGGTTACAGTGCCTGTTTTTGGGTTCGGCATCAGGCCGCGGGGGCCTAAGATGCGTCCAAGGGCACCTACCTTTGGCATAACGCTGGGCATGGTAATAACCACGTCAACATCGGTCCAGCCTTCTTTTATTTTTTGAATGTATTCGTCGAGTCCAACATAATCAGCGCCTGCAGCTTTTGCTTCTTCTTCTTTGTCGGGGGTACACAAAACAAGGACCTTCACCGTTTTTCCTGTACCATGGGGCAGGGTAACAATACCGCGCACCATTTGGTTGGCTTTACGGGGGTCAACGCCCAAGCGAACATCAATATCAACGGATGCATCGAACTTGGTTGTTGTGATCTCCTTTACGACACGAGCAGCATCAGCAAGCGAATAAGCAGCATCCTTATCGTATTTAGCTAAAGCCAGTTTTTGGTTTTTTGTCAATTTAGCCATTTCGCGTCAGGTAATTAGTAATTTTATTTTCGGATTAATGTTTCGGCAACTCTATGCGGCCGTTACATAGCAACTGGAGGTTCACCCTTCACGGTGATTCCCATGCTTCGTGCAGAACCGGCAACCATTTGCATGGCTGCTTCGATGGTGAAGCAATTGAGGTCAGCCATTTTGCTCTGGGCAATTTCACGAACCTGATCCCAGGTAACGGAAGCTACCTTTTTACGATTAGGTTCAGCCGATCCACTTTTAAGCTTGGTAGCTTCGAGGAGCTGAACTGCAACCGGGGGGGTCTTGATAATAAATTCGAACGACTTGTCTTTGAAAACAGTGATGACCACAGGAATGATCTTTCCAGCCTGATCCTGTGTACGGGCATTAAACTGTTTGCAAAAATCCATGATGTTTACGCCCTTCGAACCTAACGCGGGTCCTACCGGGGGTGATGGATTAGCCGCACCTCCTTTAATTTGCAGTTTGATTAATCCAGCAACTTCTTTTGCCATTTTTCAGTTGTCTTAAAGGATTTGTAATTGCGGAACAGGTAACAACTAGGATTCTTTGGCAACCTGCATGAACGATAGTTCAAGCGGGGTTTTACGTCCAAAGATCTTTACCATTACTTTCAGCTTTTTCTTTTCATCGTTAATTTCTTCAATCACGCCGCTGAAACTGTTGAATGGTCCATCCGTTACAGTTACGGTTTCACCAACAATAAAGGGTACGCTGAGCTCGGCGCCTTGTTCTGATAATTCATCTACTTTGCCCAGAATACGGTTTACTTCGGCAGGTCTCAGGGGAACGGGTTCGTCTTTCGAGCCAAGGAATCCTAACACCCCCGGAATATTCCGGATAATGTGCGGTATTTCTCCGACCAATATAGCCTCTATCAGTACATATCCCGGCAGATAGGAGCGCTCTTTGCTCACTTTTTTGCCTTTTTGTACTGCATAGACTTTTTCTGTAGGAATGAGAACCTGCGAAATAAACTCCTGGAGGCCCAGTCGGTTTATTTCACTTTCAAGGTATTGTTTTACCTTTTTCTCGCCCCCACTCATGGCCCGGATTACATACCACTTTTTAACTTGTTCGCCCATGCCGGTTGATGAAAATTGAGAGGTTTATTACCAAAAAATATCAGATTGAATTTCCCCGGAGAGGATTAGAAAAGCAGGTAAAACTGCTTCAACAGGAGCTGAAAAGCCTCATCCATCAAAAACACCACAAGGGCGATAATCAGGGAAGCAATGGATACGACTACAGCGCTGTTTTGTAATTCACTCCAGGTAGGCCAGGAAACTTTATGAATGAGTTCATCGTAACTCTCAGTTACATACCCAATGAATTTGCTCTTTGCCATCGATCTAATATTTTTGCACGGGTGGTAGGAATCGAACCCACAGCCTACGGTTTTGGAGACCGCCACTCTACCAGTTGAGCTACACCCGTTTAGTCCTTGCCTGATTTGCTAGCCAGCCTTCCGGCAGGACAGACAACCAGAAACATTAATTTTTCAATTCAAGTATACTATGGCAGGAAAGGTGTCCCGGCTTCGATGACCGGGACATTTTCCCAAACGCTTTTAGTCAAGAATTTCAGTAACCTGACCAGCACCAACGGTACGACCGCCTTCACGGATAGCGAAACGAAGGTTGAGGTTCATGGCGATTTCAGAAATCAGGTCAACTGTAATTGTCAGGTTATCACCGGGCATTACCATTTCTACGCCTTCGGGGCAGGTAATTTCACCGGTAACGTCGGTGGTCCTGAAATAGAACTGAGGACGGTATTTATTGTGGAACGGAGTGTGGCGTCCGCCTTCTTCTTTCTTCAGGATATAAACTTCAGCTTTGAACTTTTTATGAGGAGTGATTGATCCGGGTTTTGCGATAACCATACCACGACGGATTTCATCCTTATCGATGCCGCGGAGGAGCAGCCCTGCGTTGTCGCCGGCTTCACCTTCATCGAGAAGTTTACGGAACATTTCAACACCTGTGCAAACAGATTTCAATTTTTCCGAGCCCATACCGATGATTTCAACGGGATCACCAACATGGATAATACCGGTTTCAATACGGCCGGTAGCAACAGTGCCACGTCCGGTGATTGAGAACACGTCTTCAACAGGCATCAGGAAGGGTTTGTCGACCGAACGTTCCGGGAGGGGAATCCAGGTATCAACGGCGTCCATCAGTTCCATGATTTTATCAACCCATTTGGGTTCTTTATTTAATCCGCCGAGAGCTGAACCACGGATGATCGGGGTGTTGTCACCGTCAAACTGGTAGAAGCTAAGCAGGTCGCGGATTTCCATCTCCACGATATCGAGAATTTCTTCATCATCAACAAGGTCAACCTTATTCATGAAGACGACCATCTTGGGAACATTAACCTGGTGGGCCAGGAGGATATGTTCACGGGTTTGGGGCATAGGGCCGTCGGTAGCGGCAACAACGAGGATAGCGCCGTCCATTTGAGCGGCACCGGTGATCATGTTCTTAATATAGTCGGCATGGCCGGGGCAGTCAACGTGGGCATAGTGGCGGTTTGCCGTCTGGTACTCAACGTGGGCAGTATTGATGGTAATTCCCCTTTCCTTTTCTTCAGGAGCATTGTCGATAGAATCGAATGACCTGAATTCCGAAAGACCTTTATCAGCTAACACCAATGTGATAGCAGCCGTAAGCGTGGTCTTGCCATGATCAATATGGCCGATTGTGCCAATGTTTACGTGAGGTTTTGAACGATCGAATTTTTCTTTTGCCATGGTAATTAATGTTTATGGTTTTAAGCACTAGTTTTTGTAAAAAAAATGATGAGCCTTTGAGGAGAGTTGAACTCCTGACCCCTTCCTTACCAAGGAAGTGCTCTACCACTGAGCTACAAAGGCTTTTAAGTTTTGCCGCCGGCGAGTAAAGGAGTATTTCTGCAAAAGTTATAGTTCCTTTAATATATAACGGAGGTCACTTTGAGCGGAAGACGGGGCTCGAACCCGCCACCTATAGCTTGGAAGGCTATCGCTCTACCAAATGAGCTACTTCCGCCTGTTAACATGTGGGGAGAGGAGGATTCGAACCTCCGAAGGCTCAGCCAACAGATTTACAGTCTGCCCCATTTGACCGCTCTGGTATCTCCCCATTAATTCTTATTTCGAAGAACGTGAGCCGATGGAGGGACTCGAACCCCCGACCAGCTGATTACAAATCAGCTGCTCTACCAGCTGAGCTACATCGGCATATGGCGGACAGCCGCCGAAGTATCTGTTACGTAATCCCTCTTAGCTGTCAATTCCTTTATTATCAATAAAAGGCAACTCTTTATCCAAAAAAATGCAGCCCTTTTTGAAAAGGACTGCAAAAATAGGCATTTAATTTAAACGTACAAACAGGATTTGATTTTTTTTTATTATTCCCCACGCATTTTTTCCTTATGACGGGTTAATTGACGTTTTAATGCTTCTATGGCTGTATCGGTTGCTTCTTCAAACGACTTACTTTGTTTCTTGGCAAACAGATCATTACCACGCACGACCAATTTTATTTCGGCCACCTTGTTCTCAACGGGTTCGGTCTTTTCAAGCCGGAGTGTCACCTCGCTGCTCACAATGCCATCGTACAGTCCTGTCAGCTTTTCCACCTTGTCGGTGATGAACTGATCGAGTTTTTTATCAGTCTTGAAATGTACAGCATTGATGTTTACTTGCATAATTCCTCCTTTTTTATGCCCTTGGATGGGACTGGTTATATACTGATTTGAGTTTTTCTATAGTGTTGTGAGTATATACCTGCGTAGCGGCCAGGTTTGCATGACCAAGAATTTCTTTGATGGCATTCAGATCGGCTCCTTCGTTTAGCATTTGCGTAGCAAAAGTATGCCTGAGCACATGCGGACTTAATTTTTCGAGGGAAGACACGCCCGAGAGATATTGGTGAACAAGATCATAAACCAGCCGCTGGTAGACGGGTTTCCCCTTCTTTGTGATAAACAGATGGTCGCTGCTTTTGTCGGATTGTTCTTTCAGAAAAATTTTGCCCCTCTCCTTTATATATATTTCCAATTGGTCGCAAAGGTAACCGCCTGCCGGAATAATTCTTTCCTTATTCCTCTTGCCGGTCACTTTGATGGTTTGCTTTGATAGGTCTAAAGAATTGATCCTGAGTTCACATAATTCGGATAGCCGCATCCCGGT
>Ga0209098_1000520_pt1 | contig 42176 bp, 34 predicted proteins | sample AD_JPNHW1_MetaG_FD_184429 | JGI IMG/M metagenome (GOLD analysis project Ga0209098, IMG submission 184429) | Active sludge microbial communities of municipal wastewater-treating anaerobic digesters from Japan - AD_JPNHW1_MetaG (SPAdes) (version 2) | ecosystem: Engineered > Bioreactor > Anaerobic...
ATCCCTGAAAAACCTTTTCCGGCGCTGATCAAGTTCAAAAACCTCGAAAAGGTCTATTTTCGTTTCGTCAAAACCGATCCTGAAAAATACAGCGAAAAATCCTCTTCCACCGAAAGAAAAGAATTTTACAACTACTTAGCCGGATTGTCTGTCACCCATGCTTTCACAGTCGATCTCCCCCTGCAATCCGATTTCCAGCAACATTCCACCGAATTCGCCAATCCGGCGCTGGCTCCGGGATTTTACGTGTTGTTTTGCTCGGCCGACAAGAACTTCCATGATCCTGACAAGGCCTATGCCATCGTCCCGGTATGGTCAACCCGCATCAGTTTTGTCAATAAAAAGAATGAACAGGGAGGAATGGACTATTTTCTTCTCGACCGCTCAACCGGATTACCACTGTCACAAGCCAGGGCAGAAGTGTGGTCGAAAAGCTATGATTACCGAAACCGTCGGTACATCACGACCCATCTGACTGATCTGACGGCCGGGCAGGATGGCTTTTTCTCGGTTCCGGCGCCCGACAACCGGCAAAGGGAGAACAACCTTTTCCTGAAAATTCATGATGACGGTCAATCCTATATCACTGATCATTTTTATATCTACCCGGTTCGACCATCCATAGAAAGAAGCTACCTGCAAACCTTCTTTTACACCGACCGGGCCATCTACCGGCCAGGCCAGACCATCTGGTTTAAAGGAATCGTGGTGGAAAGAACCGGTGACCACCCAAAGATCAAACAGGGACAGCCCACCACCGTTAGTTTCACCGATGTCAACGGCCAGTTGATCTCCAAGTCTGAATTTATCACCAACGATTTCGGATCCTTTAACGGATCCTTTACTGCCCCTCAGGGAACACTGAACGGCATGATGACCCTGTCCAACGAATCAGGGTCTGTTTCGGTATCTGTGGAGGCCTATAAACGACCCACTTTTGAGGTGACCTTTGAGCCCATGAAAGGCAATTACCGACTGGGTGAAAAACTCACAGTAGAGGGCAAAGCACTTTCCTATTCGGGCAGCCCGGTCGGAGAAGCCGTCGTCAGTTATCGCGTAGTACGTACCGCCCGCTATCCTTTCCGCGACGGGTGGTGGTTCCGTCCTGTCCCCGATTCCCGCGAAACAGAGATCGTAAGCGGAACTACCCGGACAGGAAAAGAGGGCGGATTTACCGTCACTTTTCCTGCAATCCCTGACTATTCCATTCCCGAAAGCGATAACCCTGTCTTCGATTACCGCATCTTCACCGATGTGACCGACATCAACGGAGAGATGCAATCGGCAGGGCATTCGGTTTCAGCCGGGTACCAGTCGCTGATAATCAACGCGGCGATCCCCGAACAAATCAATCTTTCCGGTGATACCCTCTTTGTGATCACTACCACCAACCTCAACGGGATCCCGACCCCGGCAGCGGTTCATGTCACCCTGAAACGATTGCAGCAACCGGAACGGCTTCTTAAAAAACGACTTTGGGAGCGCCCCGACCTGCTGACCCTTTCAAAAGATGAGTTCTGCCGGTTGTTTCCCAATGACCTTTACGGGGATGAGGACAATGCTGAAAAATGGCCGGTCGCTGCAGGTCCATTCGAAAAACAGGTGGCAACTTCGACTGATACACTTTTCAGGCTTTCTAAAGAACCCGGAAAAGACTTCCCGGAAGGATTGCAACCCGGTACTTACCTGCTGACTTTATCAAGCGTCGATCCTTTTGGTAAAAAAGTGATCAGGAAAATGCTCTTTACCGCCTTCGATCCTGCCTCCGGAGAACTCCCCGTGCAAACACTGAACTGGTTTGTCCCATTAAAAACATCAGGCCGGCCAGGGGAAAAAGCAAGGTTCCTGATCGGCTCATCAGAGGAAGCGGTTCATCTCATCTATGAGGTACGCCGCCGCGATACCCTCCGCTCGCGCGAAGAAGTAATGATCAACAGGCGGGCTATGCTGGTAGAAATTCCCATTACGGAGGACGACCGGGGTAATTTTACTGTCAACTTCTTTTTTATCAGGCATAACCGGGTCTTCCAAAACAGTCAGCTTATTCAGGTTCCCTATACTGACCGGAAACTGGACATTGCTTTTGAGACGAATCGAAATAAACTGGATCCGGGGGCATTGGAAACGTGGAAGATCCGCATCAGCGACTGCAACAAACAAGCCGTTCCTGCTGAATTTCTGGCGGGAATGTATGATGCTTCCCTGGATGTCTTCCGGGCCCAAAAATGGTCTTTCGATCTCTATGAAAGGTATTCCGGTACCAGCCCCTGGGATATCAGCCGGGCTTTCGGCCCTGCAACCGGACAGTGGTTTGCACCGGGTCCTGAAACACCCTTTGATCTTCAACCCCTGCCTGGTTATCAACTGAACTGGTTCGGCTTGTCAATGTTTGGAGGTGGATACCGGAGCGGATATCAGCGAATGGGGGGCGCAAAAAGCGACCTGATGATGGCGAAAACTACCGCCAGACCAATGGAAACGCCTGCTCCGGAGCAGGCCCCTGAACAAAAACAGGAAAGCGCCGGAGAAAACATCACCGAGAAGGCAACAACCGGAACACCGGAACAACCGGCGTACATCGCTCCCCTGAAGATCCGCCAGGACTTTCGTGAAACAGCCTTTTTCTTTCCCTCCCTCGTCACTGACTCCACCGGCTCGCTCCTCCTCTCTTTTACCGTGCCTGAATCACTAACACGCTGGAAACTTTTGAGCCTGGCGCACACCAGAAATCTTCAGTTCGGCTTATCGGAAAAAGAATTTTTCACCAGCAAACCCCTCATGATAGTTCCCAACCCTCCCCGGTTTTTGCGCCAGGGAGACACCCTTGCCTTTTCAGTCAGGATCACCAACCTGTCAGAAGAAGAGCTGTCGGGAACCATCCGCCTTCAACTCTTCAATGCTTTGACAATGGCTCCCTGCGACAGCCTTGTGATAAACGGGAATCAATCCTGGTCTGCCGGTAAAGGATCGGGTACCGCTGTCACTTTCACCCTCAGGATACCGGAAGAGATCCCCTCCTCCCTTCTTCTTTACCGGGTGAGTGCAACTGCAGGAAATTTCAGCGACGGTGAAGAAATGACCCTCCCTGTCCTGAACAATCGCATGATGGTCACCGAAACCATGCCCCTTCCTGTGAATGGAACCGGGACCTTTGAGTTTAGAATGGAAAACCTCCTCCATTCCGGAGATCCGGGTAAAAACGCAACACGAAAAAACCATCAACTGACCCTTGAATTTGCTTCCAATCCGGCATGGTACGCTGTTCAGGCGCTACCATCCCTGAATACCAGAAGTTATGAAAATGCCGACGCCGTTTTCACCGCGTTCTATTCCAACGCCCTCTCCGCTTTCCTGATGAATTCAAATCCAAGGATTAAAAATGTTTTTGAAAGCTGGAAAACGCTGACTCCTTCCTCTTTGCAATCGAATCTCGAAAAAAACCAGCAGTTGAAATCTGTCTTGCTTCAGGAAACTCCCTGGGTAACCGATGCCCGCAATGAAACGGAACGCAAACAAAAGTTGGGACAATATTTCGACCTTAGCAATCTGGCCGCCAATCAACGCGATAACCTTTTGAAATTAAGGCAATTACAGAAACCTTCCGGGGGGTGGACCTGGTTTGAGGGAATGCCGGAAAACCGTTGGGTCACACAGTACATCATCACAGGATTGGGCCACCTGGATCAACTGGGAGTGACATCGGTACGCAATGATCGCGAAGTATGGGAGATGATCGTGAAGGGAATAAGATACCTTGACGAAGCGTTGCTCCGGGACTATGAAGAGCTGAAAAAGTACAACCGGAAAAACCTCGACGACAATCACCTCACGGCCACCCAGGTACAATACCTGTATGCCCGAAGCTATTTTATGCAGGAAATGAAGCCCGGGACAAGGGAAGCCAAAGAGGGAAGGATTCCCGATCCCGTTTCCGGAAGCAAAGAAGCTTTTATCTATTTTCAAAAACAGGCAGAAAAGTACTGGCTAAAAAATGACCGTCCCCTTCAGGGGATGATTGCCCTGGCTCTACAACGCTTGGGCAACCGTGAGATTCCCGCTTTGATCCTGAAATCGTTGTCTGAAAAAGCCCTTCATTCTGATGAAATGGGTACCTGGTGGGCCTCCGATGCCGGTTATTTCTGGTACCAGGCACCCATAGAAACACAAGCCCTGATGATCGAAGCCTATGATGAGATTACCCGGGATGAAAAGATGGTGGAAAACCTGAAACAGTGGCTTTTAAAACAGAAACAAACCCATGACTGGAAAAACCCGCGGGCTACGGCAGAGGCTTGCTACGCCTTGTTGCTCCGCGGAACCGATCTTTTATCGGAAGAGGCTGATGTAAAGATCACCCTGGGGAAAGAGAAAATCAACCCTGCCCGGATGGCCTCACTTCAGCAGGAAGCCGGTACGGGCTATTTTCAGCTATTGTGGAACGGCAATGAAATAAAACCGGAAATGGGTCGGATCACTGTCTCCAAAAGCAGTAAAGGTACCGCATGGGGAGCTTTGTACTGGCAATATTTCGAAAACCTTGACAAGATCGTCAAAGCACCATTCCCTGTGAAACTGGAAAAGCAACTGTTTGTCAGCCGGAATACCCCGGCCGGACCGGTGTTGGAATCGAATGCCTCCTCGCTTTTTAAAGTCGGGGATGTGGTGGTGGTAAGGATCGTGGTTTCACTGGACCGCGATCTGGAGTTTGTCCATCTGAAAGATATGCGTGCCGCGGGAATGGAGCCTTGGTTTATGGCTGCTTCCGCGGATGGAGATGCTATCGGGGGAACGCAGGAGGCGTTATCGGGTTACCGGTACCAGGGAGGCCTGGGATACTATCAATCGATAACAGATGTAGCTGCTCATTTCTTCTTTGACTATCTTCCCAAAGGGACCCACGTTTTTGAGTACAAGTTGAAAGCGAATGCTGCCGGGGAGTATTCCAACGGCATCACAACGTTACAATGCCTTTACGCTCCTGAGTTCTCGGCCCATTCTGAAGGGATCAGGCTCCGGGTGGAACCATGAACCGGATACTAACAAGGGTTTGGCCTTTTTTGTATCTTTGACGCCCTTATTTATTAAATCCAGAAATCATGCTTCGAACACATACTTGTGGTGAACTACGCATTGAAAATGCCGGAATAAATGTCACCCTTTGCGGGTGGGTACAGCGGGTCAGGGAGATGGGCGGGTTGACTTTTGTGGATCTGCGCGACCGTTATGGAATCACACAACTGGTCTTTAACATGGAGATCAATCCGGTTCTCTGCGAAGAAGCCCGTTCCCTGGGTCGTGAATACGTGGTGGCAGCTACCGGAACTGTGGCCGAACGCAGCAACAAGAATCCGAAAATGGATACCGGCAACATAGAGATCCTCGTCGATCAGTTAACGGTACTCAATGGCTCTAAAATCCCTCCTTTCACCATCGAAGATCATACTGACGGCGGGGAGGAGTTGCGAATGAAATACCGCTACCTGGACCTGCGACGAAACGTGAACAGGAAAAACCTGGAACTGCGTCACCGGATGGCCATCGAAACCCGCAACTACCTCAATGGTCAAAACTTCCTGGAAATCGAAACCCCCTATCTGATCAAATCAACCCCCGAAGGAGCGCGCGATTTCGTGGTCCCTTCCCGGATGAATACCGGACAGTTTTACGCCCTTCCCCAGTCACCACAGACATTTAAACAACTGCTGATGGTCGCTGGCTTTGACCGCTATTACCAGATCGTGCGTTGTTTTCGCGATGAAGACCTGAGGGCCGACCGTCAACCGGAATTTACCCAAATTGACTGTGAAATGTCATTTGTAACCCAGGATGACATCCTGAACACCTTTGAAGGATTGGCCCGCCATCTTTTCCAATCAGTACTGCACCTTGAAACCGGTCGTTTTCAGTGTATCACTTACGAAGAAGCCATCCGCTGTTATGGATCCGACAAACCCGACCTGCGCTTCGGCATGAAATTCGTGGAATTGAACGATCTGGTAAAGGGTAAAGGACTCCGGGTGTTCGATGAGGCAGAATTGGTGGCCGGGATCAAAGCCGACGGATGTGGCGAGTATTCGCGGAAACAATTAGATGAACTGACCGACTTTGTCAAAAAACCACAGGTCGGAGCCTCAGGATTGGTCTATATACGCCTGGCACCCGACGGCACACTGAAATCTTCTGTCGATAAATTTTATACCCCTGCTGAACTGGCAACTGTAGCTGAAAGGTTTGAAGCAAAAGCCGGTGATCTGATCCTCATCCTCGCCGGAAAAGTGAAGAAAACCCGTTCGGCCCTCTCCGACCTCCGCCTCGAAATGGGCAACCGCTTAGGCCTCCGGCAACCGGGTTCCTTCAAACCCCTTTGGGTAACCGACTTCCCGTTGCTGGAATGGGACGACGAGACCCAACGCTATTATGCCAAACACCATCCTTTCACAGCCCCGGTACCCGGCGATATTCCACTGATCGACCACTACCTCCACCTGAAACAGCAAAGCACGGACAATGTCGGAGCAATTCACGAGCAAATCGATCTTGAGCAAGTCCATGCCAACGCTTATGACCTTGTCATCAACGGGGTGGAAATCGGTGGCGGCTCCATCAGGATACACAACAAATCTTTGCAGAACAAAATGCTGACCGTGCTGGGCTTCTCAGAAGAGGAGGCTGTAAACCAATTTGGATTCCTGATGAATGCTTTTGAATACGGGGCACCACCTCATGGAGGCATTGCTTTTGGTTTTGACCGATGGACGACTGTTTTTGCCGGGGCCGAATCAATCCGCGATTTTATCGCTTTCCCAAAAAACAATGCCGGCCGTGATGTAATGATCGATTCCCCCGCCCCTGTCAAAAAAGAACAATTGACAGAACTTGGCATTATGTTGGAACCTCAGAAAAAGGAACAGTAACTTTTTTTCAAACAGAGCGCCTACTCTTCTTTGAGTTCTTTTTCAAACTGTGCACGGTCCTCCCGTGAAAGAGATTTACAATTCAACAGCGCTTGTTTCAGATAGTGAGAGAATTCTTTGTTGAATTTTTCTGTTTTGGCTTTCTCCCCATACTTTTTCTTGAATTCATCGTAGAGGATCGTCATTTCGATCTGGTTATTGTGCACCTCTTTCCTGTATTGTTCCATCAGGAGCGAATCTTCAGGTGCGGCAGACCTGAGCTTCTTCATGGTCTCCATGCTTTTACACATGGCGTCGGCAATCTTCGAAGCATCCTCTTTCAACGCTTTGTCTTCCCGGGTACAGGAAATAAGGAAAAGCGCCACGAGAATGGCCAAAAAGGAAAAGCGGGTAGCAAATTTCATCCGTTTTGTTTTTGCAAAAATAGCTAAATTCCTGACAAGGCGACCTGCTTCCGTAAAAGCGGTATCTTTGCATCACAATACGAAACCGGAGTAAAAATGGAGATAACAGCCCCTGTCGGGAACTGGGAATCGTTGCAGGCCGCCATCCGGTCGGGAGCCGATTCAGTCTATTTCGGTGTCGGCCTTTTGAACATGCGGGCCCGCTCTTCCATGAATTTTACCCTGCGCGACCTGGTCAGGATCACCCGGACCTGCCACCGGCACAAAGTAGCGGCCTACCTGACCCTGAACATCGTGATCTACGATCAGGAGATCAGGGAGATGAAACGAGTGCTTGATTCTGCGAAAAAAAACGGGGTCGACGCAGTCATCGCTTCCGATCAGGCTGTGGTCCAATATGCCCGTTCGATAGGGATGCCGGTCCACATGAGTACCCAGACCAACATCTCCAACCTGGAAGCGGTCAGGTACTGGTCGCAGTTTGCCGATGTGATGGTGATCGCCAGGGAACTGAGCCTCGACCAGGTGGCAAACATTGCACGGGCTGTCAAAAAACAACCAATCACAGGTCCTTCGGGAAACCTTGTGAAAATTGAAATCTTCGCGCACGGAGCTTTGTGTATGGCCATTTCAGGAAAATGCTACCTGAGCCTTGATCATTACAACGCTTCTGCCAACCGGGGTGCTTGTTACCAGCTTTGCCGCCGCCCGTACCGTGTTACCGATGCCGACGGGGAGATCGAACTGGCCGTGGATAACCAATACATTATGTCGCCGAAAGACTTGTGTACCATTGGTTTCCTTGACAAGATAGCCGCCGCCGGCGTCTCCCTTCTCAAAATTGAAGGCCGTGGCCGCAGTCCTGAATACGTCCAAACCGTTGTTTCCTGCTACCGGGAAGCGATTGAAGCCCTCCGGCTGGGAACTTATTCTGCTGATAAAACCGGTGTATGGATGGACCGATTGCGTAAAGTGTACAACAGAGGTTTCTGGGAAGGTTATTACCTGGGTCAAAAAATGGGCGAGTGGGCCGTGCAGCACGGCTCTGCTGCTACCGAAACCAAGGAATACATTGGAAAAGTAACCAACTATTTTACCCGGGTTAAGGTCGCCGAGATCAAAATGGAATCAGGAGAATTGTCGGTGGGCGACAAGATTTACATCCAGGGACCAACCACCGGCGTTATCGAAATGATCATCCCCGAACTCCGGGTCGGCTTGTTGGCAACCACTACCACCCGGAAAGGGGAAGTCTGCTCTCTCCCCGTCAACACTTACCTCAGAAGAGCAGACAAGATTTATAAAATTATTCAGACATCTGACATCCGGTAATGGTACTCTCCAACTTTCATACCCATTCCAACTTCAGCGATGGTTCCACCGAACCCTCCGCCTATGCTGCAGAAGCACTCCGTCAAAACCTTGGCTCCCTGGGCTTTTCCGACCACTCCCCCCTCCCCTTTCCCAACACTTTCGCTTTAAAAGAAGAGGAAACGAATACTTACTGTCAAACCGTACAACAATTAAAAGAACAGTACCGCGAAAAAGGGCTTGATATTTACCTGGGACTTGAAACTGATTATATCCACGGCATCGGACTTCCTTTAGCATGGTTTCGTGAACATCTTCCGCTCGACTACCAAATCGGTTCGGTCCACCTGGTCAGCAACCATACATCCGATCTCCTTTGGTTTATCGATGGCCCCGATCCTGCTACCTACGATGATGGATTGATGCAACTTTTCGGGGGAAATATACGCAAAGGGGTCACCGCTTATTACAACCAGATCAACGAAATGATCACTGCCGGCTCCCTGGATGTGGTCGGACACCTCGACAAAATCAAGATGCACAACCGCGGAAGGTTTTTCTCGGAAGAGGAAGCCTGGTACCTGAAGCTGATCGACGAAACATTGCATCTGATAAAAAATACTGGCGTGATCGTCGAAGTAAACACCCGCGGAATCTATAAAAAACGAAGCGACACCTTGTTCCCCGGACCAGCCCTGCTCCAAAAAATAAAAAACCTCGGAATCCCTGTCATGCTGAGCTCCGACGCACACCGGCCCGAAGAATTGATCCGCCTTTTCCCGGAAACCACAAAATTGCTGGCCTCCATCGGATTTCGTGAAACTTACATCCTGACACCCCGGGGTTGGAATGCCCACCCCCTTAATAATTGATGGCCCGATCCCTCATTCAGGGCATCTTTTTTTATAACTTCGCTTTCAGGAATCCACTACCGTGATCCAACGCGAAGTTATCGATAACATCCTCTCCACCGCCCGTATCGAAGAGGTCGTCGGCGAATTTGTCTCCCTCCGCCGGAGAGGCGTGAACATGCTGGGATTGTGTCCCTTTCATAACGAAAAAACACCTTCCTTTACTGTTTCCCCTGCCAAGGGAATCTTCAAGTGCTTCGGCTGCGGAAAAGCAGGCAATGTAGTCAACTTCCTGATGGAACATGAACATTTTTCCTACCCGGAAGCGCTGAAATACCTTGCCCGGAAATACAACATCGAAGTTGAAGAAGAAGAACAAACCCCGGAACAAATAGAGGAACTCAACGAAAAAGAGAGCCTCTTCAACCTGAATTTTTTTGCGCTGCAATATTTTTCCCGACAATTGCTGGAAACTGAAGAGGGCAAAGCCATCGGCCTTTCCTACTTCAAAGAAAGAGGAATCCGGGAAGACCTGATCAGGAAATTCCAGTTGGGATACAACCCAAAACGGCGTGACGCCTTTTCTAAACATGCCCTGGAAAATGGCTATAACAAAACGTACCTTGTCAAAACCGGGCTCTCCGTCGAATCCGAAAACCAATTGCACGATCGCTTCCACGAAAGGGTCATCTTCCCGATTCATAGCGCATCCGGAAGGGTTCTTGGATTTGGGGGGAGAATCCTCTCCACCGAAAAAAACCGACCGAAATACGTCAACTCCCCTGAATCGGAAATTTATAATAAAAGCAAAACCCTTTACGGGATCTATTTTGCCAAAACAGCCATCATCGCCAACGACAATTGTCACCTGGTCGAAGGATATACCGATGTGATCGCTTTACATCAGGCGGGCATCGAAAATGTGGTAGCCTCCTCCGGAACATCCCTGACCCACGACCAGGTAAACATGATCAGAAGGTACACTTCCAACATCACCCTGCTATATGATGGCGACCCGGCCGGTATCAAGGCCTCTTTCAGAGGAATTGACCTGATCGTTGAACAGGGAATGAATGTTAAAATCGTCCTTTTTCCTGACGGGGAAGATCCCGACTCCTATTCGCGGAAACACCATCCCGAAGAGGTGCGTAGTTTTATTGCCGTCAAAGCTGCCAATTTCATCCTCTTCAAAACCAAACTCCTGCTGGATGAAACACAAAACGATCCGATCCGGAAAGCAGCCCTGATTAAAGAAATCGTTCTGACCATCTCCCTGATCCCCGACGGAATCTCCCGCTCACTATACATCCGCGAATGTTCCGCCCTGATGAATGTTCCCGAGCAGATCCTGATGAATGAACTCAACAAGAAACTGCGCGAGAAATTCAAAAAAGAAAGTCCTGCCCTTGCCCAGGAAACCGATGCATTACCGGTTTCTCCCGCCGAACCAGTCCCCATCCAGCCCTTCGATCCCAACTCCGCCGAATACCAGGAAAAAGAACTGATCAGGCTTCTATTGCTGTACGGACAAGAAATGATCAAACTCCCCGATGGGAATGAACCGCCACAGGAAATCGAGGTGACCGTCGCCGATGTGGTCATTCATTTAATCCTTTCCGATGAACTGTCATTTGAAAATGCCACCTATCAGAAAATATTCAATGAACTTGTGAAAGCGAGGGAAAAGGAAACAACCCCCGAACGCGATTTCTTCACCGGACATCCCGATCGCGAAATTGCCAACACCGCGGTGGACCTGATCTTCTCCCCTTACGAACTGAGCCGGAACTGGATCAAAAACAACATCATGGTCGAGACCGAAACATCACGCCTGCAAATGCACATCCGGCATTCGGTACTGGCCTTCAAATCGAAAAAAATTGAAAAGATGATCACCGGGATCCAACAAAAACTGTCGGGCCCCATTACCCCTGAAGAGCAAAAAACCCTCCTCCTCTCCTTGCGGGAACTAAAAGAACAAAGTATACGCATCAACAACCAGGGACTGGGAAGGATCATTACCCACTAAAGGGTTATCATTTCACCTCCCTGAAAATCAGTTCCCGATACCGGGGATTGTTCCAGTAATCCATCAACACCTTGAAAGATCCGTAATTTTCAGGAGTGATGATCCTTTCTTTGAACCGGACCTGCCGGATGACTGTCACCTTGCCCTTCTCTTCGACAACCTCCCAGGTAAAGGAACCTGCAGGATTCTTCACTGTGAATTTTTTCTGCGGGGTGAAAAGAGTCAATGTCACAGGCAAGGTTATGTTCAAACGGTAATTTTCTTCTGCCAAAGCGGGAATTTCATAACGCTTGCTCCTTTGTGAAGAAAGCGCTTTGATACCCCATCCATCAACACCACCGGAATTTCCCGGCAGCGTAAAATAGAAAAAGTTAGTGTCTTTTCTGAAAGGATGGTCCGATTCTATCGTATAAGTCTGTGAAATCGATCGTTCACCACTTTCACTCCGCGTGATCTCTTTAAAATCCTTACCCTTTATGCTTCCCGTCAGGGTATTCCTTGCCTTGTTTTTGTCGCGCACCATCGCATTTACCGGACAGGCATAACCTTCCATGCGGAGTTCGGCGCTTCCGGTGAGCCGGGGATCTGAAGAGACAATACAGGTTCCTTCAAATGCCACCCTCCCCAAGGGATCGCCCGAAGCGGCAACAGACAATTTTTTTCCGGCCACCAAGGGGATAAAACTCCTGCCTGCCATCGAAACATCAAGAGAAACAGGGTTCATTGAGGTAACTGATAAAACCGGGTCACCCAACCCGTTGCAATGGACCTTCACTGCAAAATCCTCTATTTCGTCGAAGTTTCCGCTTTTATCATCCGAAATGGAACTCCGGGTGATGGCTACAGGAAAAGCATCAATTCCTGCAGATTGTAACAAGGCTGCCAGAAGAACGGCTTTTTCGACCACAGTGCCTCCGTTGCTGTTCCATACCTGTTCAGGTGTACGGCAACGGTACAAGGCTGTTTTGAACGGAACCGGATACCGTCGCAGGTCGTTCACCACCTTTTCCTGAAGTTCAAGGATCATGGCAGGTTGATCGTTGGTTTTAGCCATAATCGTTGCATAAGAACTTTTCAGGGTCTCTGAAAGCTGAAAGCTGAAAGCGGGTTGGCCGGTAAGGAAGGAATAGACGCTCTCGCGGTCAGTTGCCGTGGAGAATAGTACCCTGGGATATTGTTCCAGTCCTCCGGGTTGGTTCTCTTCCGGCGAGATGGAAGGCACGTTTTTTTGCCGCCAGGTATAAACCTGAAATGCCCCTTCCACACTTTTTTCGGGCGCCAGATCGGTATGGAAGACTTTATAGGAGAGTTTTTGGCCGAGTGGAACCTTTACAATGATCTCCAATTCGCGAACCGGTTCTGACTCTGCCAACACTTCATTCCCCATCAGGGCAGGGAAAACGCCGGCTGCCGTCGTGATCCGGTAATCAAGGGAAATGATCGCGTTGCGTTCGAGACCGGTATGCGTGATTACCATCTCCCGAAGCGCGTTGTAGTCGGGAGCGTTAGCGGCAACGCCGGGAAGAACTTCGTTAAAAGCATTAGCCGGTACCGGAATCTTTCTGCCATCGGCCATCAGGGTATAGGCCTCATGAATGGTCAGTCTCTGTGCAGCGGGATTCGTGACAATAAAAGTTTCCCCGTACAGGTTATGAAAAGAGCGGTATGTAAGCAGTTTTTGCTTTTTGATGTACCGGTATTCCATCGATCCGTCAGGATTCAGAATGTATTCACGGGTCAGTTTCAGGTAGAGGGCATCGCTGTTTTCTTCCTGCGCCTGTGTAACGAGTGAAAAGTTTAGTGACGAAATAAGTATCAGCAGGGCGACAAGTTCTCTTTTCATAAGGCTCATAATTCAATGATAACAGGTTTTTCCGAGTAATTATTTCGTGCTTCAACAACTTCCCTGAAAGCAGGCCACTCTTCGGGTTGATAGATTCTCCGGCCAAGAATGGAGGTCTCATAAAATTGAAGGGTTTGGCCTTTCAGCACGTAGCCACCGGTGTAAGAAGCAGCATCGCCGCTGGTTGTTGTAGCAGCAGGAATCCTGACCAGGTTTTTAAAGGCAGGCAGGGTAATGGATTCATGGATTTCCACCTTTCTCGAACAACGGTCGCGGAAAGGGTATTTCCTCTCTTTCAATCCCGTATCAAAATAAAGATGTCCCTGAAATGATTTGAAAATACCGGCAACCGTTAGCGGTACAAAAACCAGGTTACTGCCTGAGACGATGGCGAAATCGGGTATGGAATAGCCGATGGTGATGCGGATGTTGGAATCCAGGTAATTTTCAGGATTATTGTAATCTACTTTAGTCACTTGTGCCTGGGGAAAAACCCGGAGAAGTTCTTTTTCTACATTTTGGTACCAGGCGGCCTTCTGACTGTAACGAAAAAGGCCGCGAACAGCGCCATCCGATTGTCCTTCGGCAATAACTGTGATCTGGCCGTTCAGCGTACCGTCGGCCAGTAAAGCCGCTGTTCCGTCTATTTTCAGGTAATGGTTCGCGGGATCCGATACGGGTGTGGTCTCCAGATCGGCTCCTTCCGGTATCCCCATCAGGTACTGTTGTTGCTGTTCGGCACTCGACCATAACTCGCGCAGGAAAGGAACCCATGTCGGATCCAGCAGATGGTAACGGCCATCGCTCAATTTTACCACAGTGACGCAATGGTTAAACTGGTCAGCCGGAATGTAATCGATCCTGGAACCCGCCATGGTCATGGCCGGGTACGATTTAAAGCCTGCCGCGCGTAACATTGTGATCAACATGCCTGCTTTGTCCTTGCAAACACCGCAACGATCGGTAAATGTCATCTCTCCCTTGTGAAGGGTAAACCCCTCGCCGCAGCCCATGGAAATTCCGGAATAACGAATCTCATCAGCGCACCAGTGGGTCAGACGCGACACCGAATCCATTTCATTTCGGGCGCCTTTCAAAATATCACTCACTTTCTGTTTTATCTCCGGCGTTGAATCAAAACTGCCAAAATCTTCATTCACGGAAAAAAACCATGTTGATTTGGCATGCCAGTCGGGGCTGGTCGATAAAAGCAGTTTCGGCGCTACATCCGACAGGGCAACCATTCTTGGTTCAGTGGGCATCGGTTGGAGATCGTTCGCAGTAAAAGTGTACAACACCTTCTCTTTTTCAATCCAACAAGAGACTTGTGCTGCCCCGTTGTAAAATTCATACTGAAGCTGCTTGTCGCGGGGAATCCTAACCTGGTAAACTTTTTTCCAGACAGGATCCGGACCGAAAAATTCCACGATATCATAAAAATGGCCGCGCATGGGCGGAATGTATTTATCATCTTCCTCTCCCCCGAGCAAAGCGTAAGTAAACCCCTTCCTGAAGGTAATGACCTCCACCGCATCTCCCGGGTCAACCCGGCCGACATCCACCATCTTTTCACGGGCACCCCAGTAAATAGCCCTCGCGGGTGCCGGGTAATCCATCACCCTTGGCGTCGCCTGCTCAATCACCCGGCCATCTTTTTTATAGACAACAACTTTTCTTATCTCAACATAAGCCGACTGAGGATCATATCCCGTCGTGAACACGCACAGATCAAGGGCTCCTTTACCGGTCAATGCCTTCTTCAGCGACCGATTCACTACATAGGTCAATCCGCTCTCCTGCATATCGACCTGTGTGCTGTCGAAAAGAACCAGCAGGTTGTTGTTGGAAGAGCCGCCGCTCGCTTCGGCTTTCTTCAGAAGATCCCTTACCGGATCCTGCGAAAATGCGGGCCAGGTCAAGAATACCAGCCACAAAATAATGAGGTTGTTTCGTCGTATCATAAGAGGTTATGGTTTTCAGGGAATTTCGGAAAAAGTCAGGTGAATCGCTGTATTACCTTCAAAATCTATGATTTTAAAGCATAGCCTGACCGACTTTTCTGCCCCTGTGAGCGTCTTTAAACGAACAGGCTTCCATTGGTTACACTGTCTGACAAGCGGTTCAGGAGCAAAAATCGGAAGAAGTTTATCCCTGTCATCCGGACAACATCGCTCAAGAAAAGCATCTCTGCCGATTTGGAACAGGTCTTCTGCGTTGCAGTCCAACATAGCATTAACCTGATGATTGGCAAAGACGATTTTATCCTGTTGAATAACCATCAGGCCAAAAGGGGAATTTTCGACAATGGCCTGGTACCTGTTGATCATGTGCGAATCTTCTTTGGCCCGCTTTTCCAACAATTTTTCCAGTTCCTTCTGGTAAATGCGGTTCTCCAGCTCCAGTCTTCGCTGATAAGAAGCGATCTCAATGGTCATCCTGGTCTGCTCAATATCAACAGGTTTGACCAGATAACCAAAGGGTTTGATCCTGAACGACCGTTCATAGATCTCTTTTGAACTTTGGCCCGTCAGAAAAATGATGGCGCAGTTAAACTTCTGAATCAGGATTTTAGCAACTTCAATACCGTCTATTTCTCCCTTTAGATGAATGTCCATTAAAACGATTTCCGGTTCCCGCCCCTGTTGCGACAGATCTGCAATTTCAAGCAGACATTGTTCTCCCGTAGGAGCAGATCCCACGATCTCATAACCAAATCCTTCAAGTTGTGACTTTAAAATAGACGAGAGAATGAGCTCATCTTCAACAATATAAATACTTATGGGAACCATTTTCACTTTTATTATTCAAGGTTTTGAACTGATCATCAGCAGCAGGTTGATTTCCTGTTCCTCCAGAAACCGCCATCTGCCCCTGGGTAAATTCTTTTTGGTAAGCCCTGCGTAATAAACCCGGTCTAACCTTACCACTTTGTACTCAAAATGCTCAAATATCCGCCGCACAATGCGGTTCTGGCCCGAATGTAATTCAATCCCTATTTGCTTTTTGTCTTTTCCGTCACCGATGTATTCAATCAGGTCCACTTTGATAAAACCGTCGTCCAATGTAAGACCTTCGCTGATTTTGGTGAAATCAGCACGGGTCAATGGCCTGTCGAGCTCCGCATGGTAGATCTTTTTGATCCCGAACCGGGGATGGGTGAGCTTTTTCGCAATGTTTCCATCGTTGGTGAAAAGCAACAACCCTGTTGTGTTGCGGTCTAAACGCCCGACAGGATAGATGCGTTCCTTGCAGGCTCCGGCAATGAGATTCATAACTGTTTTCCGGTCTTCAGGATCGTCGGTAGTGGTGATGTAACCTTTGGGTTTATTTAGCAAAAGGTATCTTGGCACCTCCCGGCTGATGGTCTGATCCCCATACTTTACTTTGTCGAGCGGACTAATTTTGGTTCCCAGTTCTGTAACTACCTTACCGTTGACCGATATGGCACCTGCTACGATGAGTTTGTCGGCATCACGCCTTGAACAGATACCGGCATTGGCTATGTATTTGTTGAGCCTGACCTGTTGTTTTTTATCCGATTTTTCCTGCTTTGCTTTTTTCATTTAGTCCTCCTCGCTTTCAAACGGGGGTTTGATCCTGATTCCGTCATAACGGATCTCTGCACCGTTCCTGTAAGTAATGATCATAAACAGGGTGCCGTCATAATTGTATTTCATCCAATCCCCTTCACGCTTTCCCATGACATACAACCCTTCGTCTTTCACCTTGCCGTTTTCCCAATAAGAATAATGTCTTCCGTCGGGATTGTCTTCAATGAAGTTCCCTTTATAAAAACAGAGTGAATCCTGCCCCGCGGGACCGGCATCCAGGTAATAATAGTACCACATCCCGTTCCGTTGGCCATCGCGGTAAGTTCCTTTAATATAAGTAGTTCCGGTTTTCTCGATCCACAAACCTTCTTCTTTGCCATTCACAAACTCTCCCTCTTCAATCACCATGCCGGTCTCATCATAGGTAACAGAAACACCATCGTGCAGACCACGGCGATACTCCTCCTCCCTGAGCAATTGCCCGTCGGGAAAGTACCATCTCCAAACTCCTTCCGGCTTTCCCTGCTTGTTATACTTTCCGGTTTGCTCTGTTTTACCATTCGCATGGTAAAATTTCCACTCCCCGGTCGTCGTTCCATTGTCATACCGACCTTCACTCTTCAGAGAGCCATCAGGGTAATACTCTTTCCAAAAACCATCCCGGTTTCCGTCTTCCTTCACAATCCCTTCCCCGGTAATGACGCCGTTGCAGTAAATAAAAGCTTGTTCGATCTTTCCAGTGGTATCATAAACCCGCCGGATGCCATCCATAACCCCGTTGCGATACATCGTACTGCTCCTGATCTTACCGCCGGGATAATATTCGTTCCGAACATCGGGCTTTTTGATCTCCGCAGCCTCCGGCTGAAGAACCCCCTCAACATACTTATAAATTTTTAGCAAATCCCCGTTTTCAGCATATTCCTTGAAGTATCCATTCTTCAGATCATCCTTGTAACTCCCTTCCGTCTGAATGATGCCTGTGGGATAAAATTGATACCATTTCCCCTGCTTTCGGCCGTTTCCGTCTTTTCTGTTGATCCGCTGACGATCGACAATGAATCCTTTTCTGTATTCAGTGAGGGTGATGATGGTCCCATCAGGAGCAAATTCACGTCCAAAACCCTGCTCCTGACCCTGTACAAAAGGCACCTCCATTTTAATCGCCCCATCAGGATAGTAATACCGCGTAAATCCATCTTTGATATCGTTGCGAAAAGTTTCACGGATGATCTCTTTATCGAGGTAACTGTTCTTAAAACCATTTTTTTTTCCCTGAAAATAGTTGATTTCCATCACCAGCTTTCCTTCTTCATTATAAAATTTCCAGAGACTGTCCAACACAAAGTTTTTTCTGTTCCCTTCAGCTTTGATCTTTCCATTCTCGTAATAAGAAACCCAATACCCTTCAGGCTTTCCTTCTTTCATCGTTCCTTCACTCGACAGTGCTCCCCCCGGATAAAAAAACTGTTGTTTCCTGGGTCCGTTCAGGGTATCCTGGCCCTTTACCCCGAAAAACAGGAAAATCAACACAAACATCACTGGAAAACACCGACTGTTATGCCTTTTCATCCTTTGCATCTGTTAATCACGATAATGAAAGCATCCTGCGGATAGGTCTTCCCGCTTTTTCAATGAGATCCGGAGACAATTGCAACTCCGGCTTTTCATGGAGAAGACAGAAATACAACTTTTCAACCGTGTTCAGTTTCATGTACGGACAATCATTACAGGAACAGGTTTTATCTCTGGGAACAATCAAAAACTCTTTTTCCGGAGAGGATTTTTTCATCTGATAAATAACTCCTGTTTCCGTGGCAACTATGAATTTTTTTGCCTGGTTTTTAATGGTAAAATTTAACAATCCCGTGGTGGAACCAACATAATCAGCCAATTCAAGAATTACTCCCTGACATTCAGGGTGGGCAATTAACAAGGCATCCGGGTTTTCCTCTTTCATTTTAATAACTTGCTCTGTCTGAATAATATCATGAACTTCACAGGTTCCATTCCATAAAACCATCTCCCTTCCTGTTAAACCGTTAAGATATCCCCCTAAATTTTTATCCGGGGCAAAAATGATTTTTTCTTCAGCCGGCAATGACCTGACAATCTTTTCCGCATTGCTTGAAGTACAAATGATATCCGACATGGCTTTAACCGCTGCCGAACAATTGATGTAGGAAATAACCGTATGTCCGGGATGTTGCCTGATAAAAGCAGCAAACTGGTCAGCCGGACAAGAATCAGCCAGAGAACATCCCGCCATCAAATCTGGTATCAAAACCTTTTTCCCGGGATTTAAAATTTTTGCAGTTTCAGCCATGAAATGAACACCACAAAAAACAATTATTTCAGCATCGGTGTTCCGGGCATTTTGGGCAAGTCCAAGACTATCCCCAACATAATCTGCAATATCCTGTATTTCAGGTATTTGATAAAAATGAGCCAAAATCACGGCATTCTTTTCATTTTTCATTTGAAGAATTTCACGAATGATTTTATTCTGCTCTTTATTTTTCATTCTTTAAAAATATTATTAAAGATGTTATTTCTTTTCTTTTGTTATTTTAATATGTCCTGTTAATACTGTTGATTTTTTAAACACTAAAAAATTGATTTTGTAAAAAACTGTTTTTAATAAACATTTTGTTAACAACTTAATTTTTTTAGTTACTTCATTATAAAAAAATTAGATTTGTTATTAACCGTTGTTGAAAAGTCAGATTGTTGAAAAATTCAGTTGGTATTCAAGGCAAAAATTTGTTGAAAGAAAATGAAAAAAAGACCGTTTTTAACAAAGGAATCTGATCCGTTCAATTTCATCTGCTGAAAAGTAAAACTTATTAGAAGTTAACAACAAAATTAATCACTTGTGAACACATCAAGGTTAAAAATTTAAAAATTTGATTCATAGACGGATATTTCTTTATGCTTACTTTTGTCTGAAATTTTATCAACAATCAATGATATGGAGATAAAAATTGCCCTTGGATCTGATCACGCGGGATACACCACCAAGGAACTGATCAGAAAAAATCTCATGGAAAAAGGATACCAGGTGGAGGATTTCGGTACTTATTCAGCGGATAGTGTTGATTATCCCGACATAGCACATCCGTTGTCAAAAGCGGTCGAACAGCATCGCTTTCTCTTCGGAATCTTATTGTGCGGTAGCGGAAACGGGATGGCGATGGTTTCCAATAAATACAAGAACATCAGGGCTGCTTTATGTTGGAACGAGGAAATCACAAAATTGGCGCGGGCTCACAACGATGCAAATATACTGATACTTCCCGCAAGGTTCATTTCTCCGGAGGAAGCCATTTGCTACTCAGAGTTATTTTTAACGACTGCTTTTGAAGGTGGAAGGCATCAAAGAAGAGTGGAAAAAATTTAATTTGCACGTAATCAGTATGATGAATACTATTTTTCAACGGTTTCTCGATGATGCTGAAAAAAGAGCTTTTGATCCGGAACATCGGAAAAGACTAGATTTTAACATTGGAAGGTATGATGAACAGGTTGCACGGGGCAAAGAACAGTTTCGGCACTTAGAGTTAGCCAAGCGCCGGGCAGCCAACCTTAAACATAAGATGATCAACAGCCTGGATAAATACCTTGTGGAATTTGAGAACAATTTCAGTAAAAGAGGAGGAAAAGTCATCTGGGCTCCCAATGAAAAAGATGCACAGCGGGAGATCATGTACCTGTTGAAGAAAGCGAAAGCCCAGGTGATTGTCAAACAAAAAACGATGATCTCCGAGGAACTGGAATTGAACGAATTGTTAGAGAAGAATAAACGGGAAGTTTTTGAGACCGATTTGGGTGAATACATCGTCCAGATTTCCGGGGAAAAACCTTATCATATTCTCACCCCCGCTATGCACAAATCCAAAGAGGATGTGGCGAAATTATTTCATGAGAAATTTAACATGCCCGCCGACAGCAAACCTGAACAAATCACTGCTTTCGTCAGAGAAAAACTCAGAAACGAATTTGTTCGTGCTGATGCCTGCATTACCGGCGCTAATTTTCTGGTAGCCGATACCGGTGCAGTTGCCCTTACGGAAAATGAAGGAAACGGATTGCTCAGTATTGCTTTCCCGAAGATCCACATCGTAATTGCCGGAATAGAAAAACTGATCCCGTCTCTTGAAGACCTGGACCTCTTTTTACCTTTGCTGGCACAGCATGGAACGGGTCAGAAAATCACCGTTTATAACAACATCGTTTTCGGTCCCCGTACTGAATTTGAACCCGACGGACCGGAGGAGATGTATGTAATCCTGCTGGATAACCGCCGTACAGAACTACTCCGGTTTCGTGAGCAACGACGGGCCTTATCATGTATCCGGTGCGGTGCCTGCCTGAACGGGTGCCCGATTTACCGCAGCGTGGGAGGATATACTTACAAAGCGCCCTATTCAGGACCCATTGGTTCGGTCATCTCTCCTCATTATCTGGGTTTAAAGGAATATAACCATTTGAGCTATGCCTCCTCCCTCTGCGGTAAATGCACCGAAGTATGCCCGGTTAAAATTCCTTTGCATGAATTGCTGCTTCACAACAGACACGAAACGGTTGTGAGAAAATATACCTCTTATACCTGGCGGATCATCATCAACGGATGGAAAATAATGATGCTTCACCGCTGGATGATCGACAAACCCAAAGCAGGCCTCAAAAATAAGATGGTTACCCGTTTTGGAAAACAGATGTGGGGTCCGCGCCGAACCCTGCCCCGGTTTGCCCAGAAGAGCTTCAAACAGCAGTGGAAGGAAAGACAAGGTGCTTAGGTGCTCCTTGCCGGAAAAGTCCGGTTTATACCATTGTGTGACGGCGGAGGAACCCTTTACGGCTCATCACCCTTTCGACCAGGAACAGAAAGACAACCGACAAACCGATCATAAGCGCCATCGAAACGTACCTGGAAGATAAAGCGCTCTTCATGCCGGCGAAGATATTTTCCATATAGGGCAATAAGGTGTTGAACCAGTAATCTCTTCCAGGGAAGGAACTAAAGAAGGCGAGGTCGGAAGTGAGAAAAATGACCACTAAAAAAAGGGAAATGATCAGGTATGGTACCGCCGACTTTATCCAAAGAAAAATGGGGCGTTTTACAGGAACGGTTTCAGGAGCCCGGAGGATCTTTTCCATTACTGCATCCACGAAACCCTGTGAAGGCTCCTTCAGGGGATTTTTCTGAATCAACCTTCCGATAAGATCATCCTTCACGAAATCATCTTTTTCCATACCAATGAGGTTTTTCTCTTTAAACAACGCTTTTTTTCATCATCATTTTCAGCGCTTCCTGCAACTTTCGACGGATACGATGAAGCCGGACTTTAACATTAGACACCGAAAGTCCCGTAATGTTACTGATTTCTTCAATAGAATTTTCACTTTTGTAAAATAGGGTGATCAGTAAACCTTCATCCGTCGTCAGTTGGTCCAGCGCCAGATCCATCATCTTTTTTTGTTCTTCCGCATTCATCGCCTCCATACCCGGTGTGAAATCATCTTCCGAATAGTTATGCACCACGTAGTTGTCCATGGGAACAAACTCAATTTTTTTCTTCCGGGTCTTGGATATCGCAGCATTGTAAACAATCCGGTACAACCAGGTTGAAAATTTTGATTTTCTTTCAAAAGTTCCCAGTGACTGGTAGGCTTTCAGAAAACAATCCTGCGACAACTCTTCCGCATCTTCCCTGTTGTTCAGGATTTTAAGGGCTATGGAAAAAACCAGGTTCTTGTGCTTGGCAACCAACAGCGCATACGCTGCCGTATCCCCCGCCAACACGCGATCAATATAATAACTATCGTCCTGGTACTTCATCCGGAGGATCTGACGGTAAGTTTTAACCGAGGTTACAAACCGCAAACAAAGTTAATATAAATTCAGGAGAAATACATATTTGACGATGATTATCATTTCCACTTTGATGACAACTAATTTGTAACCAACCAACAACCGAGGCGTCAAAAGAGGCATAAACGGAAAACACAAACCAAAATTTTACGGAAATGAGCAACGAATTTTTAATCCCTGTCGCCTTCTTTGCCATGATTTATGGCATAGTTTACCTCTTCGTGAGGAAAAAAGAGCGGCTGGCGCTGATCCAGAAAGGCGCCGATGCAACCATCTTTGAAACCAATAAAAACCAGCCTTCATCATTGAAATGGGGATTGCTGCTGGTCGGGATCGGAATAGGAATCCTGTTGGGAAAAGTGCTGACGGTTTATACTACCCTTGATGAAGAACCGGCTTTCTTTTCCATGATTTGCCTCTTTGGCGGCCTTGGACTGATCATCTATCACCTCCTTTCACGGAAATATGAACAACCCCCGAAGGAGTAAGATGCCATCACCGGAAAACAATATCAATCCCCCTGGATTACACAATTAATTCAGGGGGATTGGTGTTTAAAGGGAAACGCTTGCTGTACGGTATAAACAGGACCTGAAGGTTTCAGGATGCTTTCAAACAAGATCATCTTCCCGGCCATCTCGCCCGCAGATGATAAATCTTTATAGCGCTCAATAACCCGCTGAAAAAGAACCTTGTCCTGCAACATTTTGATCCGGCCCAGGGTAAGATGCGGTACCAGGTTCTGCTGGTCAATTTCAAAACCCGATGCCGCCAAGCCGGCTTTCACCCGCTTCATCAATTCCAGGATCTCCTTCTGCGGGGCCAATCCCGTCCAGATCACCCGCGGAGCATAAACACTGCCGAAAATTCCCAAACCCTCAAGACGGAGCATGAATGAGTTCGTCGTTTCCGCTACTTCTTTCAACGTTTTACAGATCAGCGGGATCCTCTGCTCATCGGTCTCACCAAAAAAATGCAAGGTAACATGCACCGACTGCTCCTGCACCCATTTAATCGATTCATGGCGCAATGCCGCACGCAGCTCACCATACTTTTGAAGAAAGACCAGGTCTGGTTCTGTTTTTATCGCTACAAAAAGACGTTTCATCCAAAAAAAATTTATACTTTTGTACCCTCAACGGGGGATTAGCTCAGTTGGCTAGAGCGTTAGACTGGCAGTCTAAAGGTCAGGGGTTCGACTCCCCTATTCTCCACATAATCCCGAAATGATCAATATCTGTTGGCATTTCGGGATTTTTTATTGCTCCTTCTCCCGGTGCATACTAAAGAGGTTGAACCAATAAAACTACTGAAAAATCAAAAGAGAGAAAAGAAAAAAGGCACAGGCTTTCGGATATAAAGAACGTTATTAACCAAAATCCATTATGAAGAAGTTGCCTGTGCCTTTAAGATCCTATTTGAGCCGGTTCGGATACCATCTCCTTCCTGCCTTGTTTTAATGATACCACTTTATAGGAAACGAGTGCAAGTATGAAATAACCTGTCATCTGTAAGCACAATACCATCGTTTCAAACCTCATTGATTCCCATCCTCCTCCCATGATGCGCAACTTGATAAAGGCCGGTAACATGGGCGTCGTCGGGAAGAGGTACCCCAACCACCTGACACCGTGCGGGAGCAACTCCAAAGGCCAGGGAACCCCGGTCAGGAAATAAACAACCGGAGAAAGGAAAACCAGGAACATCAAAGCCTGTACCCTTTTGGTAAACCAGGAACAAACGGCCAATCCCATAAAAGAGATGGTAAACAGATACATAACCAGCAAAGGATACACCGCGAAAATCCCCGAAAGATCGGGAAAGCGGAGCCAATGGTAAAACAAGACCAACGTGACCAATGTCGTGACCAGATACAGTGTGGTATAAGCCATTGATTTACCCAATAAAACCCTTATCCCCTGTGTCCATGTGTTTGCAGGAACAAGGTCGGGCCGATATTTCTGTTCATTGTGTTTACCATATAAAAGTCCGATACCCACCAGCAACGATTGCTGAATAATGATGATCAGGATCCCCGGCACAATGAAGGTCGCGTAACCCGAAGAAGGATTGTACACGTCAAAAACCTGAGGATTCATCTTCTCAACCTGCGTTACCGCCGCGTTCCAGTTTTTCCCCTGAACGAGTGATGACCTGACTTCCACCCCGGCATTCACCATTCCGGTGACATAAGTGGCTGCCGTAAAAACCTGTTTATAGACCAGGAACCGGCCGGCATCGCAATATACCGTTACCCGCGACGAATTGCCGCTTAAAACCTGCTTTTCAAAGGAAGCAGGAATCAGGATTACCCCATGGATCTTTTGCTGGTAGAAAAGCTGCTCTGCCTCTTTGATGCTTCCCGGATGGCATGCGATACTGACCTGTTCGGTGGCATCCAGCATCCGGCCAAACTGCCGGCTCATCGAGGTATGATCCAAATCGACCAGCGCTATCGGAACATTACGAATCGTCTCATTGACATAGCCCACAGAATATACCATAGGGTAGAGAAGCGCAGCCACAATAAAAATCAAGACAGTCCCTGCATCCTGGAAAGACTCCCTGAGCTCTGCCCGAAAAAAATGGAAAGTAGTCATCCCGTTCCCCTTCTTTGTTGCCATAAGATCAGATTTTACCCTGGAATTTGTCGGTTTTCAGAAGGTATTTGTACCGCGGAAACATGCAGAACCCGGCTACAATAAAGAAAACCATGAGCCAAATGAGTACAATTCCGTTCGAAAGCGGTTCACCGCGAAGGGTCTGACCGGAAAAGATTTCCAACCAGTAAGTCAGGGGGAAAATCCGTCCGAAAAGTTGTGCAATGGCAGGCATCCCGAAAGAAGGAAAGGTCATCCCGGCATAAGTCAGGGCCAGCATGGTATAAGCGCTGGCCAACGATAAGGCCAGCCGCAGGTTTCGTGTAATGGTGAGCAGGAAGATAGCCATCGACTGGTAACTCAGCACCAGTACCAGTTCCGAAACGAGGATAAGGAGGAAATGACCGCGCAAAGGAAGCCCGAGTACCTGAAAGAAAATGAGGTTCATGACCAATGCCATGATAAAATACCACAAGGTATGCGGGATCAGTTTGCCAAACAAGGCAGCCGGCATACTGTTACGCGCAGTCATCAACCAATCCTCACCGGTTCTGTATTGTAATTCCGTACCCAGCGCATAAATGGTACCGAAAAGGAGAAACACAGTGAACAGGGCAGGCAGCAACAACATGGTAAGGTAGTATTCATAGCTGGTATAGGGATTGAAAAGCAGTACCGGAACCAGTTGTACGGCCATGATCTTTGACAAAGCCTGTGAACCCGATTCACCCGCCAACATCCGTTCCCGTAATTTAATCCCTGCCGAGAGGGTAGCAATGGCTTTCTGGATGCCGCTTTTTAACTGACTGGCTTTAATCAGATAAACGTTGTTCAGATAAATCGCCACATCAGCAGGTTCTCCACGCACCACACTTTTTTCCATTCCCGAAGGGATGACCACGATGGCATCGGCTGCCCCTGAATTGAACGCTTTCCGGGCTGCTTCAACATCGGAATAGCTTTGATCGATCTTTGAAACGGGAGCAGCACCTATCATCCGGATCATCTTGCGCGATAAGCTGGTATGATCACGGTCAATCACCGCTACCGGCAACAGGGATGGAACATTGGCCGAAAAGATGAGAATGATCAGGGTGAACCCGATGACCGGCGCAACGATCCACATGAACAGGTAAACCCTGTCGTGCAGGATCCGCCGGATCTCTCTTTGAACAACGGCTGTTAGTGATGAACTCATCCTGCTAACACTCTTTTATTTTGTTGACGCAGCTTTCACTTTTTTCCAGTTGACCAGTGCGCTCATCCCCGGACGTAAGCCTGCAGCAGTTACGACAGGCCGGGCATGGACTTCAAAGGTCTTCATATCAAAATCGCCGGAAGTTTTGGTGGCGTTCCAGGTGGCAAAATTCCCCAGGGGATGAATGTAAGTGACTTTTAACCGGATCTCTTTATTTCCCAAGACAGGGAAACGGGCATCAAACTCACTGCCCATTTTGATGGAAGCCAGCAGGTCTTCCCGGAGGTTGAAAGTGACCCAGCAATCGTTCAGGTCCACAATCGTTACGACCGGGTAGCCTGCAGAGACTAACTCTCCCCGTTCGGCAATGATATCGGAAACCTCCCCGTCGATGGGTGCTGTAATCCGCATCTCATCAAAGTAACTTTTCAATTCGTTCAGTGCGCCTTCTGCGCGGTCAACCATGGCCCTGGCCGACTCCTTGTCCTCGATTCGCGTCCCTTTCTTTGCCTTCGTCCAAACCTCTTTGGCCGCATTGGCTGTCTCCAGGGCGGCTTTCATCTGGGTTTCGGCCTCATCCCGCTTTTGGGCAGGAACCACCCCTTCTTTGTACAGGTTTTGAACCCTTGTAAATGTCTTTTCTGCAAATTCATAAGCAGCCTGCGCCTTCATATAGAGGTTGTATGCTGCAGCAATGTCTTCGGCTTCTGCCCCGGTAACGGCTTTCGCATTCTGTGCCCTGGCTCCCTGTAAAGCGGCATTGGCCTGGTCCATCCGGGCATGTATTTCGGGACTGCTCAGAACGAAGAGCAAGGATCCTTTCGTCACCGCATCTCCTTTGTGAACCGGCAAACTGTCCAACCTGCCGGTCAGCTTGGAAGCAACCCTGATCTGCGTGGCATCAACCTCTCCCTGTACTTCCAGTGGTGGCGGAGTAAGAATAACTACGGCTGAATAGATGATCAGGGCCAGGAGGATACTGACCCCCAGGATCATAAATAAAATACCTTTTTTATCCATAATTTATAGTATTTCAATTAATTCGGAAGAATTTTAATAACTTTCGGTTTTTGTCTCTTCACGTTTGGAGTAGGCTGAAAAATCGGCTGATATTCCTGAAAATTCAAGCAATTTAGCAAGGGTCACATCGTACGAATACATTGCCTGCAACCGTTCGGTTTTAATTTTTGCCAGAGCCAACCTGGCATCAATCACCTGTGTGGAATTAGTCATCTCCTGATGAAATTCCATTTCCCGGGCACGCAAATACTCTTCGGCGAATTGCCGTGCGGTCGTCAACTCCTGAAGCTGGTCGCGGTACATGAGCAGTTCATTGTACAGTTTGTTGATCATCGTGGCTATATCCGACGATGCTTTGAGCCCCGCCTCTTCCACCTCCCTGGTCCGGAGAGTGGCGGCTTTTACTTTGGCAAACCGCGACACCCCGTCGAAAATCGTCCATTTCAGGCCAATACCCATTTCCCAGGTGGGAACATACGAAGAGAGCTGGTAATTGACCAGATCATAAGTCCCCTGGAATGCAACGGTTGGTAAAAACCCGGCCCTTTCCATTTTGTAAGCTTGTTCTGCCAGGAGTTTCTTCGATACGACCTGCTTAAGCAAAGGGTTCTTGCTTCTCGAACATGCAATGAAATACTCTTTTGACTCGATCGAATCAAGATAAAAGAGGCTGGAGAGGGTCTCAATCTCTATCGTATCGCTAAGGGCCATGGTACCGGCCAGCGCTCTGTTCACAATGTCGGTCTCCTGCACCGCCTTGGTCAGTTCACGGTTTGCCTGGGCATGATAAACTTTGGCATGGAGCAAATCGGCTTTGGAGATCATGCCCTCCTTTTCGAGCTTGTTGGCTTCGTCAAGGTGCTGCTGAAGCCCGTCGAAGACCTCCTGCCTCACTCCCACCACCTGTCGGGCCAGGCATAGCCCAAAATACCGCTCTACCAATTCGCTCATGAGTTCCCCCTGTTTTTGATCGGTAACAGCCAGGCTTTCTTGCTGTTGAATGGCAGTTGCCTTGTTGGCGGCCCGGATCTTCCCACCGGCATAAACCGGCCATTGCACCGTGGCTGCAACAAAACCGAACGTCTTGTCCTGGATGGTCTGATTCCAATTCCCTGCTTCGATTTCAGTCAAACCGGCTAACAATTTCTGCCGGATAATCTGCGTGGCCATATCGTCGGGCACACCGGGAATACCTCCAAACTTCCCGTAACTTCCCAAAGTCTTATACAATGGCGTGATGGCATCTTTCACAGGGGTGAGATCGAGCCGGATGGCATCCGACATGACCATCGCGTTAGCCATGATACCAACGGATGGGTAATAAAGACCTTTGGCTGCCCGCCGCTCCTGGTCTTTCTGAAGCCGCTGAAAATCGGCCTGTTTCAAAACATGACTGTTTTGCCAGGTGATCGAGAGCGCCTGATCAAAGGTCACTTTTTTCACAACGACCGGATTGTCGGCCTGCGAAACGAAGCCACACTGAAATACCAGGAGGGCCAGAAAGAGCTGTTTTTTCATCGGTTAATAGTCTGTATGATAAGCCTTTTCATTGACTGAACAGGATCAAGGTCAGCGCTTGAGGATGCCAAAAAACAAAACATCCACCAGTCCGTCTAACCGTTTTTCAAATAAATCGTTGGTATGGGTGGTTAAAAGCGGGATTTCCATCCCCTTTAAAGCAGTGACAATGGCAATGGAGCTCATGGTTGGATCTTCAAGATGAAAAATTCCTGCAGTGACCCCCTCATTAAGGATGCTCCTCACCAGGACAATCTCTTCATTGTCGGTTTGCTGGCGGGTGTGTTCCACAAACTCCCGTTGCACAATAAACTCATTCAACAGAATGGTATTCAGGTTTTTTAAGCTTTTCACCCAGTGCATTCGCTCCAACACGTAAGTCTTAAGTTTTTCAGGCGCCGTCTCTTTCTGAGCTACCGCCTCCCGGAGCTTTGTTTTCATCAATCCCAGCTCGTTTTCAACCACCGCCTTAAAAATGTCCTCTTTGCTGGTAAAATAATAATAGATGGAACTTTTCCCTTTGCCCAGTTCTCGGGCGATGTCATCCATCGTGCATTTGCCGTAACCATACCGCTTAAAAACCTCCTGGGCCGCATCTAAAATTTTACCCCGGATAATACTCTTTTTCACCAAAATTCGACTATTTGACTAAAACGGTCCAAAATTATAAAAAATATTTCAATTGAAAATTAAGTCATGGCGGAAACCGGAAATATTCTTAAATTTGTCTTGTTAAATAGTTAACAATTAATTCATGAGATATTCATGGGAATCAGATTCGTACAAAACGAAAAAACGCGAATGATAACAATGGATATTCTGTTTGACCAAATATAATATAAAATTTTAATAAACCCAATATAAAACTATTATAGAATGAAACCAACCCATATTGAGCACATTGGAATTGTAGTCAGGAGTCTGGATGAAACCATTCCTTATTATGAATCCCTTCTTGGGACTTCCTGTTATAAGGTAGAAGAAGTGGCTGATCAGGGGGTCAGGACCGCCTTTTTCATGGTCGGTCAGACCAAGATCGAGTTATTGGAGTCGACCGATCCGGAGGGGCCTGTTGGAAAATTCCTGGAAAAAAAGGGGGAAGGCGTTCATCACCTGGCCTTGGCCGTGGGTGATTCCACCATGGCTTTGCAGGATGCTCAAAAGTCGGGTCTTGCATTGATCGACAAAGCATCTCGCAAAGGCGCTGACGGGATGGATATCGGCTTCCTGCATCCCAAATCCACCCACGGCGTTCTGATCGAATTCTGCAGTAAATAAACCGTAAAGCAACTGATACCATGGCCATTGAGAATAAAATAACCGAGCTTTTAGAGAAACGCGAAAAGGCAAAACTGGGCGGCGGTGAAGACCGAATAAAATCCCAGCACAAAAAAGGAAAATTTACAGCCCGTGAAAGGATTGACAAGTTGCTGGATGAAGGGAGTTTTGAAGAATATGATATGTTTGTGACCCACCGTTGCACCGATTTTGGACTGGAGAACGAGCAATATTTAGGCGACGGGGTGGTTACCGGCAGGGGAACGATCGACGGGCGTGTTGTTTTCGTTTTTTCGCAGGACTTTACTGTTTTCGGTGGTTCCTTGTCGGAGACCTTTGCGCGCAAGATCTGCAAGGTCATGGACCAGGCCATGAAAGTCGGAGCCCCGGTGATCGGGATCAACGACAGCGGTGGCGCAAGGATCCAGGAAGGAGTCAACTCGCTGGCCGGTTATGCCGAAATCTTTATGCGGAACATTGCCGCATCAGGAGTAGTTCCCCAGATCTCAGCCATCTTCGGTCCTTGTGCCGGTGGCGCAGTGTACTCCCCTGCCCTGACTGATTTTGTGATCATGAGTGAAGCATCCAGCTACATGTTCGTTACGGGCCCCAAGGTCACCAAAACCGTTACCGGGGAGGATATCACCACGGAAGATCTGGGTGGCGCTTCAATCCACTCTACCAAATCGGGTGTGGCCCATTTTCGCATCGAAAATGAAGATGAAGGGATCCTTCTGATCCGCAAACTGCTCGAATACCTGCCGCAAAACAACCTGGAAGATCCCATCATCACTGAATGTACCGATCCGATCGACCGGGTGGATGATTCGCTTAACGACATTGTCCCGGCCAACCCGAATCAGCCTTATGATGTGAAAGATGTGATCTACCGCATCGTGGACGAACAACAATTCCTGGAAATCCACCAACATTATGCCAAGAATATCGTGGTAGGATTTGCCAAGTTCAACGGCATCCCCTGCGGCATCGTAGCCAACCAGCCCAACTTTCTGGCCGGGGTACTCGACATCGAAGCCTCCCGGAAAGGTGCCCGGTTTGTCAGATTTTGCGATGCCTTTAACATTCCCATCATCACCCTTGTGGATGTACCGGGTTTCCTCCCGGGCAGCAACCAGGAATATGGCGGGATCATTATCCATGGCGCTAAACTCCTCTTCGCATACGGTGAAGCCACCGTGCCAAAGATTACCATTACCCTTCGGAAATCTTACGGAGGGGCCCACGATGTGATGGGCTGCAAACAATTGCGGGCCGACATGAATTATGCCTGGCCTTCGGCCGAAATTGCCGTTATGGGTCCTAAAGGAGCCATTGAGATCCTTGAAGGTAAAAGGATCAACGAAATCCAGGATGCCCGCGAAAAAGTGAAATATGTGGCTGAAAAAGAACTGGAATACAAAACCAAATTTGCCAACCCTTATGACGCGGCCAAATACGGCTTTATTGATGATGTGATCGAACCACGCAACACGCGATTTCGGATCATCCGGGCACTGCAAACCCTGCAGACCAAAAAAGATAACCTGCCGCCCAAAAAGCACAGCAATATCCCGTTATAACCTAAAAAACATTCAATGATGCTCTGCAATCAGATCACCTTCGACTTTGCCAAAATCGACGAACTGGCGATCATTATCACAGTGGTAGGTTATGTTGTGGTTTTTATCTCCCTGGCCGCCCTTGTTGTCGTGATCGGACAAATCGCAACCCTTCGCAATTTTTACACCGGTGTGAAATTGCGTGGTAAAGCAAAACCCTCGGAAACGGTTGAAAAACCCGCCCTGGTTTCTATCTCCGCCGACGAAAACGCGGCCATCTGCACCGCCCTTTACCTTTATTTTAACGAAATGCACGACGAAGAAAAATATGTCATGACCGTTAAAAAAGTATCACGGACCTATTCCCCGTGGAGCTCCAAGATCTACGGTGTCATGAATTTTTCCAAACGTGGCTGACAGTAAAAAACAATAATGCATTCCTCATGAAAAAATTCAAATTTACGATTCACGGAAACATCTATGAAGTAGAAATCCAGGGGTTTGAAGATAATATTGCCAAAGTGGAAGTGAACGGGACCCCGTTCGACGTTGAAATACACAAGGATCTGAAAATGACTAAAACCCCTACCCTTGTACGTGCGGAACCGCCTCAGCCCAAAGGAAAAGAGACCCGAATTCCCAAGGTTTCCTCCCATACCACCAACCTGACTGTGAACTCCCCGTTGCCCGGTACCATCATCAGTGTGCTGGTGAAAGAGGGAGATAAAGTCGCCATGGGCCAAAAACTATTGACCATGGAGGCCATGAAAATGGAAAACAATGTGCTGGCCGAAAAAGCAGGTACCATCCGGGCCGTTCACGTTAAACCAGGGGATACCGTGCTTCAGAATGATGTACTTGTTGAAATTGCCTAATCCTGTCAGACCATGAAAATCCGAAAATCGGGAAATATTACGCAACCTGCAATCCGGAAAATGCTCGTTGTATTCGGGATCATCCTGTTGCTTTTTGTTTTCAAACCCTTGGTATTTCCTTCATCTGAGGTGCCTTCCACTCCGGTAACAGCAACCATCAGCCATCAGACCGCCGCCTCCTCCGTCACAGGGATCGGGAGCGGCCTTGAAAAATTCTGGGGTTTTACAGGATTTGCCAATTTTCAATGGGGAAACCTCGTGATGATCATGGTCGGATTGCTCTTTATTTTTCTGGCTATTCGTTATGAGTATGAACCTCTGTTACTGGTACCCATTGGTACAGGGATCATCATAGGGAACATCCCGTTTCTCCATGAAGCCAACCTTCAAATAGGCATCTATGAACCAGGCAGCGTACTCAATTACCTCTATTTCGGCGTGATCAAAGGGATCTATCCGCCCTTGATTTTTTTAGGCATCGGCGCCATGACCGATTTCTCTTCCCTCATTTCCAACCCCAAACTGATCTTGTTAGGGGCCGCTGCACAATTAGGGATCTTCATCACTTTCATGGGGGCTCTGGTTTTGGGCTTCTATCCGCCCGAAGCAGCCGCCATCGGCATCATCGGAGGCGCCGACGGGCCGACGGCCATCTTTTTAGCCTCCAAACTGGCCAACGGGGTCAACATCTTAGCCAATGGCGATGTGGTGAAAAACCTGATCGGCCCGATTGCCATCGCAGCTTATTCCTACATGGCGCTGGTTCCCGTGATCCAACCACCGATCATGCGGCTTTTGACTACCAAAAAAGAAAAAATGATCCGAATGAAACCACCCCGGTCCGTATCTAAACAGGAAAAGATCCTCTTCCCTGTGATCGGACTGATCTTTACCACTTTCATTGCACCAAGCGCCCTGCCGTTGTTGGGAATGCTGTTTTTCGGCAACATCCTGAAAGAATCGGGCGTCACCAAACGATTAGCCAATACCGCCAGCAACCCACTGATCGATATCGTCACCATTCTTATCGGACTTACCGTGGGAGCAAGCACCCAGGCCGACGTCTTTCTGACCCCGCAGTCGGTACTCATCTTCGTCTTAGGAGCCTTCTCCTTTATGGTTGCAACCGCCGGTGGTGTTATGTTTGCCAAAATCATGAACCTCTTCCTGAAACCCGAAAACAAGATTAACCCGCTCATCGGTTCAGCCGGGGTTTCTGCCGTGCCTGACTCGGCAAGGGTTTCACAAATGGAAGGACTTCGCGTTGACCCGACCAACCACCTGCTGATGCACGCGATGGCCCCCAACGTGGCCGGCGTCATTGGTTCAGCTGTGGCAGCAGGGATCCTTCTTGGTTATTTAATGTAATCCTATGCTTATCCTTGGAATCGCCGGTGGCTCCGGCTCCGGAAAATCAACCGTTGTCAAACAGGTCATCAAACGCCTCCCCAAAGACTCTGTGACCGTCATCCCCCAGGATGCCTATTACAAAGACAATGGTCATAAATCGGCCGAAGAAAGAGCTAAAATCAACTTTGACCACCCTACCTCCATCGAATGGAGCCTCCTGATTAAACATCTCGAACGGCTCAGGAGCGGCCACCCGATCGAAATGCCCATCTATTCCTACGTCACCTGCGCACGCTCCAAAGAGACCGTCAGTATTGTTCCCTCTGATGTAATCCTGTTGGAAGGAATCCTGATCCTGACCAACCCGCGGTTACGCAATCAACTTGATATCAAAGTTTATGTGGATGCCGACGGCGACGACAGGCTGATGAGGATCATCTGGCGCGATATTGAAGAACGCGGCCGATCCTTCCAGCAGGTACTGGAACATTATGAGACCTTCGTCAAACCTATGCACCTCCAGTTCATTGAACCTACCAAACGTTACGCCGATATCATCGTACCACAGGGAGGGCAGAATAAAGTGGCCATCGAATTGCTCTCCTCACGCATCCACACGCACATCAATTTAGACCACTTCGGCCCCCGGTCGGAAGAAAAAAAAAGAAAGAGGAATCAATCTAAATAAGCGTAAAAGCGCCGGCTTCAACAGATCAGTTACCAATACGCATCGCTTCCACCGGATCGAGTTTTGAGGCGGAATAAGCGGGGACAATACCTGCAATCAAACCGATCAGGGCTGCTACACCGATCCCTAATAAAATATTGCTCTGGGTCAGGATCAGGTGAAATGAAGTGGTGTTTGATATGATGACTGTCAGGATCAAGATGATCAGCAAACCAAGGATCCCCCCTATCAGTGAAAGAAAGATCGCTTCAAAAAGGAATTGAAACAGGATGAAGAATTTTTTGGCACCCAGCGCTTTCTGGATACCGATAATATTGGTTCGCTCCCTGACCGATACAAACATGATGTTGGCAATCCCGAATCCTCCCACCAGCAATGAAAACCCCCCGATGATCCAACCAACTGTTGCGATCACGCTGAAAAGGCTGTTAAAACCCTTGGTGATGATATCGGTTTCATTAATGGAGAAATTTTCTTCCGCCGAAGGCTTCAATTTACGGATCGACCGCATGATGCCGGTCAACTCATCCCGCAATTCGTCATTGGAAATACCGGGTTGCGCTTTAACAATAATGGTAGCATCCATGTCGCGGATATCGACCAGTGATTTGAAATAATTGACCGGCAGAAAAATTACCTTGTCGTTGGAATTCCCAAAAAAATCCTCCCCCTCTTTCGTCAAGACCCCGATCACTTCAATATTCCTGCCGAAGATCTTGATCTTTTTCCCGATCGGATCGCCTTCCGGATACAAGTTCACTGCTATCTCATGACCAATAACAGCTATGTTCTTACCGCTGGCCGACTCGGTCGGGGAAAAATACCGCCCGTCGGCTAATTCAAATTTCCAAACCTTATCAAAATCCTGCGTAACGCCAAGTACTGCAATGTTCTCCATGTAGTTGCTCCGGTATTTCACCGTTTTATTGACCTGTACCATGTAAGCCGATGCATCGGCCAGCGTACTCCGTTTTTCGACCTCCCGCATATCAGTGAGGGAAGTCTCAGGCCTTTGCCAGTATTTCCACCAGGGATAGTCGCCCCCCATCGCCCAGGGCCATTTCTGAATGTACAAAACATTGCTTCCCAACGAAGCAATGCTCTTCCGGATGGCATTTTCCATCGAGTCGAAAACAGTAAAAACAGAGATAACACAAAAGATCCCGATGGTGATCCCCAGCAATGAAAGGACAGTCCGGATTTTATTGACAATGACCGCCTGAAAGGCAAAAATGAAACTTTCCCGGATCAGGCGAAAGAGTAGAATCATAGTGAATGAATTTCCGTTTAAAAACGCTAAAGGTAAAACTTAATTGCTAAGGTTGCATGGAGCTTTGCCTGGTCAGTTTATTTTTGGTAACATTGCATTATTAATCAAGTATGCAAGATAAGACGCCAATTGGTTGAAATCGTTACAAAACCCGATCCAATGAACGACCAGGTAAAAATCAAATCCGCTTTAATTTCAGTTTATTCCAAAGAAGGAATTCTTGAACTTGCCCGTAAAATGATCCAGGCCGGAATCCGCATCCTTTCCACCGGCGGTACGTATGATTACCTGACCCTCAACGGAATAACCGCCCATTCGGTGGAATCGGTCACCTCCTACCCTTCGATTCTGGGCGGCCGTGTCAAGACCCTCCATCCCATGATTTTCGGGGGAATCCTCTGGCGTCGCGACCACCTGTCAGATGTTGAAGATATTCAGAAATATTCCATTCCCCCGGTCGATCTGGTGATGGTCGATCTCTACCCTTTCGAAAAGACACTGGCTGCATCCCCTGCAGAAAAGGAGATCATTGAAAAAATTGATATCGGGGGCATTGCACTGATCCGGGCAGCAGCAAAAAACTTTGCCCATGTCACAGTCATACCTTCCGCCGCTCATTATTCCAATCTCCATGAAATCCTGGATAAAACCGACGGGACGTCAACCCTGGCACAACGCCGCCACCTGGCCGCCTCTGCTTTTCTGATATCCGCCCATTACGATACCGCCATCTTCAACTATTTCAACCGCGTAGAAGAAATCCCCGCCTTCCAGCAAAGCATCCAGGAGCAGATGCCCTTGCGTTACGGTGAAAACCCGCATCAGAAAGCCACCTTCCATGGCAACTTTGAGGCGCTGTTTACCCGCCTGCACGGGAAAGAGTTGTCGTACAATAACCTGGTAGATGTCAACGCCGCCATCGACCTGCTCGCCGAGTTCAGCGAGCCGACTGTGGTCATCATTAAACACACCAACCCTTGCGGTGTAGCCACCTGCGCGACCCTGAAAGAGGCCTACCTGAGCGCGCTGGCCTGTGATCCTGTTTCAGCTTATGGAGGCATCCTTATGGCAAACCGCCCCATCAACCGGGAAACAGCGCTGGAAATCAACCAGCGCTTCTTCGAGATAATAATCGCGGAAGAATACGAAAATGATGCACTTGAAATCCTGAAATCAAAAAAAAATAGAATAATTTTGCAAAAAAAATCGTTCATATTCCCTGCATTGCAGTTTAAAACAGTTTTAAACGGCGTCCTTGTCCAGGAGAAAGATCTTCACACGGAAGGGGTTGCCGATTTCCGCGTCGTCACGACGAAAACACCCTCCGCGGCCGAAACTGAAGATCTGATCTTTGCTAATAAAGTTGTGAAACACCTGAAATCAAATACCATCACATTGGTCAAAGAAGGCCGGTTACTGGGTTGCGGAATGGGGCAAACCTCCAGGGTAGATGCCCTGCAGCAGGCTATCGCCAAAGCCCGGACTTTCGGCTTTGCGCTTCAGGGGGCCGTGATGGCTTCTGATGCCTTCTTCCCTTTTGCCGATTGCGTTCAGGCAGCCTTTGAAGCAGGGATCACCGCAGTTGTTCAACCCGGCGGCTCGATCCGTGATGCCGAATCGGTAAACTTCTGCAATGAGCACCAAATGGCAATGGTTTTCACGGGAATCAGGCACTTTAAACATTAAAAATTTTATCCATGGGATTGTTTACTAAAGAAATAGCCATCGACCTGGGCACTGCCAACACGATCATTATCTATAACGACAAAGTGGTGGTGGATGAGCCCTCCATTGTAGCCATCGAAAGAAGTTCGGGAAAGATCATCGCTGTCGGGAAAAAAGCACAGATGATGCATGGGAAAACCCATGAAAACATCAAGACCGTTCGCCCGTTGCGGGGAGGAGTCATCGCCGATTTCCAGGCCGCTGAACACATGATCCGGGAGATGATCAAAATGATCGAGATCAGGAAATCATGGTTCCCACCAGCCCTCAAGATGGTGATCTGTATTCCCTCCGGTATTACAGAAGTGGAAGAACGGGCAGTCAAAGACTCGGCTGAACAAGCCGGCGCCAAAGAGGTCAAACTCATTCATGAACCCATGGCAGCCGCCATCGGGATCGGCATCGACGTCCTCGAACCGGTCGGTAACATGGTGATTGATATCGGCGGTGGTACCAGCGAAATCGCCGTGATCGCTCTGGGCGGAATCGTCAACAACAAATCAATCCGCATCGCCGGCGACGAATTCAACACCGACATCGAGGAATATATGCGGAAACAACACAACATCAACATCGGAGAACGAACCGCAGAACGAATTAAAATTGAAGTAGGTGCAGCCATAGCCGATATCGAAAACCCTCCCGCCAACTATGCCGTACATGGTCGCGACCTGCTTACCGGAATACCCAAAGAGGTGATCGTCAACCATGCAGAAATTGCCCATTGCCTCGATAAATCGGTCTCCAAAATTGAAGCAGCCGTGCTGAACGCCCTTGAAATGACCCCACCCGAACTGGCTTCCGATATTTATGAAACCGGTATCTACCTCACCGGAGGCGGCGCTTTGCTCAGGGGACTCGATAAACGACTTCACCTGAAAACAAAACTTAAGGTACATGTTGCCGAAGATCCGCTTCGGGCCGTTGCACGCGGTACCGGCATCGCCCTTAAGAACTTCGACAAATTTACCTTCCTGATCAAGTAGAGGATTCTATGCAGAATCTCTTTGACTTTCTACGGAAACATTATTTCTATTTTCTTTTTCTGCTGCTGGAAGGGCTGTCATTGTTCGTCCTGATCAACTACAACGAGTTCCAGCGAAGTGCCCTTTTCTCTGCCTCCCAGAACCTCTCCGGATCAGTTAACCTGCTTTTCAGGAACGTTTCAGAGTATTTCTCACTCAGGAAAACCAACAAAGTGCTGATCGAAGAGATGGCCCGCCTCCATTCACGCCTTCCGGAAGCCTTTTATAAAACGGATACGGCAACATACATGAAGAACGATTCTGTTATAAAATTGGAATACAAATACATAAGCGCCAAAGTAATCAGCAACTCCACCAACAGCCGAAACAACTTCCTGATGATCAACAAAGGAAAACGTCACGGAATCCAGAACCACATGGGGGTCATCATCGGGAATAACATCGTAGGACAGGTGGTGAGCGTCTCTGACCATTTCAGCTGGATCATGTCGATGCTTAACAAAGACAGCCGTGTCTCCGGAAAATTCAAGAAGAATAACCAGCTGGTCAACGTGGAATGGAATGGGGGTAATTACCGCAAAGGCCAGGTCAGGGAGATCCCCAAACACATTGTGATGGTGAAAGGAGATACCATCATTACCAGCGGAAATTCTGATATTTTCCCCGAAGGACTCATGATCGGCACCCTCTCCGACTTCAACATCACCCAGGATGAGAATTTCAACAACGGAACGCTGCTATTCTCCACAGATTTCAACAGCCTGGGTTATGTAGAGGTGGTGATCGACATGCTGCGGGCTGAAAAAGAGGCGCTGAAGGCCTCTTTCAAATAGAATTAACAGGATGGCAATTAACATAAAACAATGGATGTAAGCTCAAAAACCGTTGTTCAGAATATCCTCAGGTTTTTTCTTCTGATCCTGTTCCAGGTATTGGTACTGAATCACATTAACCTGGGAGGATTCATCAATCCATACTATTATGTCCTGTTCATCCTTTTACTGCCGTTCAATACACCCCGCTGGTTATTGCTGGTCTCCTCCCTGCTGTTGGGTACCGGGGTCGATCTTTTTACCAATACCCCCGGGCTGAATGCCGCCGCCTGCATCCTGACCGCTTTTATCCGGCCCTTTCTTATCACCCTCATCTCCTCCGGACCGGAATCCCTGATCGGCGATACTCCTTCACTTAAAAACCAGGGAATCAAATGGTTTCTATATTATTCCATCGCGTTGGTGCTCGTTCACCACTTCGCGCTTTTCTTCCTTGAAGTGTTCCGATTGGATGAGTTTTTCCGGACCCTGCTTCGCGTCATCCTCAGTAGCTTGTTTACCCTCCTGCTGATCCTGATAACGGAATACCTGGTCTTTCCGGGGCGAAAATAAAAAACCCGCTGCCTTTACGGAAGCGGGTTTAACAGAGAGGTTTCGAGCGGAGTCGAACCGCTGTATACGGTTTTGCAGACCGCTGCCTAGCCACTCGGCCACGAAACCCTGTGATTCAGTTTGCAAAAATACAACATTTTTTTAAAATTCCACCCCTCATCAGTGAGTACGGAGTGTTCTATAACTGATCCGTTGCACTTTCCCCCCGACCGGAGGATTGAGCTTTGAAATGGAGAGACTGATTTCAGTCACCTCCGGAAAGGTTTTTTCTACTGCATCGAGAATCCGCCGGGCTACATGTTCCAACAGGTGCGATTTAATCTCCATCTCCTTTTTAACAAGCCGGTAAACGTTTACATAATCGATCGTATCCTGCAGCCTGTCGGTCACTTCAGCACGCGAAACGCCATTGCAAAGCTCCAGATCTACAACGAATTTACTGCCGATCACCTGTTCTTCTTTGAAACAACCGTGAAAGGCGAAAAACTCCATCCCTTCCAGCATGATACTTCCCATGACAGCCATTTTAAGAGGCCGAAATTATCAAATTCCGGTCAATCGACAGCCTTTTTCCGAAAATTAAGTAAGTTTGCAGCCTGATCCAATGCAGTTTATTGACCAAAAAATGACAGAAAACAAACCAAAGACCGAAGAAAAGCGTTCGCTCAACTTCATAGAAGAAATCATAGAAGAAGATATCCGTAACGGGAAAAATGAGGGAAGAGTCCATACCCGCTTTCCGCCGGAACCCAACGGCTACCTGCATATCGGCCATGCCAAATCCATCTGCCTGAACTTTGGACTGGGTAAAAAATACAATGGAAAAACCAACCTGCGGTTTGATGATACCAACCCGGTAAAAGAAGAGACGGAATATGTCGAATCGATCATGGAAGACGTTCGCTGGCTCGGTTTTGACTGGGAAGACCGGCTTTTTTATGCCTCCGATTATTTTGAACAGCTCTACGAATATGCGATGATTCTGATCCGGAAAGGGAAAGCCTACGTGTGTGACATGTCGGCCGAAGAAATTGCCGCCACAAGGGGCACCCCGACAAGACCCGGTACAGAAAGCCCTTACAGGAACCGTTCAGTAGAAGAAAACACAGACCTTTTTCAAAGGATGCGCAATGGCGAATTCCCTGATGGGTCCAGAGTGTTAAGAGCCAGAATCGGCATGGATTCACCCAACATGCACTTCCGCGATCCGATACTCTACCGGATTCTCCACGCGACACACCACCGTACCGGCGACAAATGGTGCATTTACCCGATGTATGATTTCGCTCACGGACAATCTGATTCCATCGAAAGGATCACCCATTCCATCTGTACCCTGGAATTTGAAGTGCATCGCCCGCTCTACGATTGGTTTATTGAGGAAATCGGGATTTATGCCCCCCGCCAGATCGAATTTGCCCGCCTTAACCTCAGTTATACCGTAATGAGCAAACGAAAACTGCTTGAACTGGTAAAAGAGGGTTATGTCAAGGGCTGGGACGACCCCAGGATGCCCACCATCAGCGGCCTCAGACGGAGAGGTTACACCCCCGAATCGATCCGGAATTTCGCCGACATCATCGGGGTAGCCAAACGCGATAACACAATCGATGTCAGCCTTCTGGAATTCTGCCTCCGGGAAGACCTGAACCTTCGGGCCAACCGGCTGATGGCAGTCCTCGACCCGGTCAGGGTGGTGATCGATAACTACCCGAAAGGAAAGGTTGAACAAATGGAAGCCATCAACAACCCTGAAGATCCGGAAAAAGGAAAACGAAATGTTCCTTTTTCAAAGACCTTGCTGATTGAAAGGGATGATTTTATGGAAGATCCTCCCTCCAAATTCTTCAGGTTGACCCCCGGACGGGAAGTACGGCTCCGCTCGGCCTACATCATCCGCTGCGAGTCTGTGATCAAAGATCCTCACACCAACGCTGTCACTGAAA
>Ga0209098_1000522_pt1 | contig 42151 bp, 35 predicted proteins | sample AD_JPNHW1_MetaG_FD_184429 | JGI IMG/M metagenome (GOLD analysis project Ga0209098, IMG submission 184429) | Active sludge microbial communities of municipal wastewater-treating anaerobic digesters from Japan - AD_JPNHW1_MetaG (SPAdes) (version 2) | ecosystem: Engineered > Bioreactor > Anaerobic...
AGCACGTTGCGGCCCTTGGGACCGAGGGTGACCTTGACGGCCCTGGAAATGGTCTCGACACCGACGAGAAGCTTGCGCCTCGCGTCCTCTCCGAACTGGAGCTGTTTGGCCATGGCTTGAATCTCCCTTTCTGACTGTAGTTTCGTTTGCCGGCAGCCCGTCGTGAGGGCCGGATGGCCCCTGGACCGCCTGGGCAACTTGCTGCTTCCTGGATATCTGTCCCTACGGACGTCGTAAAGATACTAAAAAGGCCCTGAGGGCGACAAGGGTATTGGGGTCGCTTGACGTAAAAAAACGAGATAGTTAGTATACGAACTATATGGATGGGATGAACCTTCTCGGAATGGTCTATGCCCGCTGGCGGCGGCAAGCCTCGCTGGCCCTCTCGCCCTACGGCATCACCCTCTCCCAGTTCCAGCTCATCCACCTGGCCCGCGTCCGGGGCTCCATCGCCCCCTCGACGGCTGCCGCCGAGCTCGGCTCCGACCGCCCGACCATGACCCTCGTCGCGAGGACCTGCCTCGGGAAGGGCTGGCTCTCCCGCAAAGCCTCGCAGGCCGACCATCGTTCCTTCAAGCTCAGTCTGACCGGCCATGGCGAAGAGCTCCTCGACCGCATCGAGGGCGACGGCGTGCTTTCGCCGTATCGCCTTGGCGACCCCTTCGACATCCTCGGCTCCGACGAGCGCGCCGACTTCCTCCGCATGCTCGACCGGGTCGAGCGCCGCTCGAGGGACGTGCTCGGGGTCTGACCCCGCCGATGCGCCGCGATGCGGTAGACTGGAACCTGATCTGCATCCCCGGCGTATCGAGGTACTGATTATGCAAAGAACGACCCGAACCCCGTCTTCCCCCTTCTGCACGCTCGCCGTCCTGGCCATGGCATTTCTGGCCTTGCAGCCCGCCATTCCGGCTGCGGCCGAACCTTCCCCCGAAGCGGCCGCCCCAGGCCCTGTCCTTTTCGCCTCGGTCGATGCGCTCGTCGAGTCGGAAATGGCAGGCGCCGGTATCCCCTGCGCCGCCATTGCCCTCGTGAAGGACGGCGAGGTCGTCTACGTGAAGGGCTATGGCGAGGCGAGGCCGGGCGTTGCCGCCGACGCGGACACGCCCTTCTACATCGGCTCGGTCACGAAGTCGATGACTGCCCTCGGGCTCATGACCCTCGTGGACGCGGGCAAGGTGGACCTCATGGCGCCCGTGGCTGACTATCTGCCGGAATTCAGGATGGCGGATCCGCGCTTCAGGGCGATCACGGTGCATGACCTCCTCAGGCAGTCGAGCGGCTTCTCAACGCGGCAGGGCGAGGCCTTCCTCGGCGATCCCGGGCGGATCACGATGCGCGACATCATAGGCCGGCTCGCGGCGGAGGGGCTCGCGAGCGGGCCGGGGTCGAGGTTCGAGTACTCGAACCTGAACTATGTCCTCGCCGGGGCCGTCATCGAGGCGGTCTCGGGCATGCCCTACGCGCGCTTCATGGACGAGCGCGTCTTCGCTCCGATGGGCATGACGAGGACGAGCGCCTCCCGCGCCGATGCGGAACGCATGGGCCTCGCCGTCGGCAGCAGGGGCTTCCTCGGCTGGACCATCAGGGGAAATCACGACTATCCCGAAGGCATGGTCCCTGGAGGCTACGTGGCTTCCTCCGTGCGGGACATGGCGGCGTACATGGCCTTCATGCAGAAGGGCGGGGTGACGGCAGGCGGCGCTCGCCTCATATCGCCTGGATCCTTCGAGCGCATGACGACGAGACAGTCGGCCACAGGGGCCGCCTACGGTTACGGCTGGATGGTCTCTCCGGAAGCGATCGACCACCTGGGCGAGGTCGCCGGCTTCCTCACGGAAGTCGTCGCGCTCAGGGATGGCTCGGGCTGGGGCTGGGTCGTCCTCGTGGGGAGGAGCGACGCGCTCTGGGGCACCTTCCTTCATTCGAGCGTGTGGCGCATCGAGGCCGGCCTCGACAGGCTCCTCAGGCCGGGAAGGTCGCCCCTCCCGCCTCCGGGGCCTCTGCGCATGGGAACCTACCGCCTCGTCATGGGCTTCATCGCCGCCCTCGTCATCGGCCTCCTCGCGCTCTCCTGTCTGGGGCCCCTCTCATTGCGGCGCAAGCCAGACAGGGCCGCCGGCCGTCCCGGTCCGCCCCCGCGCGCCGTCGCGGGAGCCTTCGCCCTCCACCTCGTCCTGCCCCTCGCCGTCATCGGCATCTTTCCTTTGGTCCTGGGAAGGCCCTGGGCCCTCATCCTCTCCTTCGCACCGGATTTCGCCCTCCTCTGCCTCGTACTCGCCGCGGGAGAACTCCTGATCGGCGCGGTGAAGGCGGGTCTTGTCCTGTCGAGGGTCAAGCGGAGCCGCAGGGCGGGGTGACGTGGCGGGCCGTCGTGTATGCGCGGTCGATGATCCTGAGGAGGACGGGCCGTTCGCAGGCGCCGCCATAGGAGAGCCGCCCGCCGGCCCTGACCGCCTTCCACGCCGCGAGGGCGACACGATCTGCGCTATCGATGGGACGCGCCTTGCGATAGGCCCCGAGGTAGCCGCGGACAAAGGCGTGACCGCCGAAACGCAGGACGGGCCTCATCAGCGCGGAGGTGCCGGGTGGCAGCTGGCCGTTCTCGAGTATGAGCAGCGTGTGGGCGAGGTCGGCCATCGGGTCTCCCCGCGCCGCGCCGCTCCAGTCTATGGCTACGGGCCCTCGCTCCGTCAGGATGAGGTTCGAGGGGTTGAAGTCTCCATGGAGGAGGGCATCGCCGTCGGGCAGGCCCTCGAGGAGTCCGAGGAGGAAGGCCTTCCTGTCCTCGTCGAGACTGTCGCCCGGTAGGCCTTCGATGTCCTTCCTGAGGCCGTCTTTCAGCGACGGAAGGTCTGCGCAGGCCTTGTGTCCGAGGAGCGCCGCGTGGCAGCTGCCGAAGAAGCGGGCAAGCCGGGGTGCCCTGAGCGGGTTCTCCTCGACCATGGCGAGGAGGCTCGGGCCCTCGACCCGGCCCATGACGTAGCCATGCCGCCCCTCATGCTCGATGGCGCCGAAGGGCTCTGGCGTCTCGGCGCCGCTCGCCCTCGCAGACGCGAGACGGGCCATCTCCCTCGCGGCCATGGCCTCGCCCCGGGGACCCTTGAAGAGCTTGGCCACGCGATCGTCGCCCACCGCATAGACCACGGATTCCTGTCCCTCGCCCAGCTTGCGCATTTCCATGATGCCACGTTCTAGCACGCGATGTGCGATCCTTGCTAGCGCCGCGGCTTGACCCCACGGCGGGCCGCAACTAGGCTTTCAGGACATGACGGAAAGAAACAAGGCCTTGGTCCTTCGTCCCCTCCTCGCCTTCCTCGCGTTGTCCGCAGCCGCCCTCCTCCTCGCGGGCTGCGGGAGATTCAGGCTTGGGCCCAGGATGGGGCCCCAGGCGGTTTCCCACGCGACCCTCTCCGACGAGGCTTCCGTACCTGCGGCGGTGGACGGCGTATTCCGGAGCGAGATGCGGGAGGCGCGCATCCCGTCAGCCATGCTGGCCCTCGTCCACGGCGACCACGTAGTCCTCGCGAGGGCCTGGGGTGAGGCCGGGCCGGGGCGTCCCGCCGACGCCGATACCCTCTTCTGCATCGGCTCGATCTCGAAGTCCTTCACGGCCCTCGGCATGATGATCCTCGCGGGTGAAGGCAAGGTCGATCTTCTTGCTCCCGTCACCGCCTATCTTCCCGGTTTCCGGATGGCAGACCTCCGCTACCGGGACATCAAGGTCCGCGATCTTTTGAGGCATGCGAGCGGCCTTTCTCGTTCGCAGGGGGATATCGTCTATGAGGGCGAGGGGGTCACCGCCGACAGGCTCATTGCCCGCCTTGCGGAGGAAAGGCTCGCCTACGCCCCCGGCTCGCGCTACGCCTACTGCAACATGAACTTTGTCCTCGCCGGGGCCATCATCGAGGCCGTCTCCGGCAGGCCCTATACCGACTTCATGGAGGAGAGGATCTTCCGCCCCCTCGGCATGACGCGTACCCGCGGCGTCGCGGCCATCGCGTCCGCCCCGAACGTCGCAGGCGGATCCCAGGGTGTCTTCGGCTGGACCATCCCCGGCCACGCGAGGCATCCGGTCGGCGCCACGTCCGCGGGCTATCTCTATACGACGGCCCGGGATTTCGCAGCCTATCTCCTCTTCCTCCGGAGGGGCGGCGTCGCGCCTGACGGCCGTCGCCTCGTATCGGAGGCCGGTTTCAAGGCCATGACCGAGGCTCAAAGCCCGGACGGCTTCTATGGATACGGCTGGGTCGTGGACAAGGGCATCATCTGCCACGATGGAGAGACGGCCGGCTTCGTCTCGAATCTCGACCTCGCGAGGGACCCGGAAGGCTGGGGCTTCGCCTATGTCCTCGGGAAGAGCGACGGCCTCGCGGAGTCCGTCATGGGGCGGAGCACGACGAGGGTCGAGGTCGGGCTCTACAACATCCTCATGCCCGGGAGCCGGGTCCCGCTGCCTCGGATTTCCATGGACGCCTACCGCGCCGCCTGTTCCGTCATCGTCGCCTTTTACCTCGCCTTCCTCGTCTACGAGGTCCTGCGCGTTGTGCGGAACCGACAGACGGGCCCTGTGGCCCGGGCCGTCGCCATCCTCCTCGACGCCGTACTGCCCATTGGCGTCCTCGTCGGTGTCCAGTTCTCCATCGGTCCCTGGCCGACCCTCGTCATGATGGCTCCCGACCTTGCCTCGTTCTTCCTCGTACTGGCAGCCGGACAGCTGGCCGTCGGAGCCCTCCGCCTGGTCCTGCGGCTGGTCAAGGCGCGGTCCTCGCGGCCTGGAAGGGAAAGCGCGCCAGGGCTTCGTTGATCCGCGGGCCCATTCCGGAGTAGAGTGGGGTATGGCTACTCCCTTCCCCGTCCTCTACCGGGACGACGACCTCCTCGTGATCGACAAGCCCTCGGGCTGGCTCTCGATACCCGACCGCTACGACCCCGACGCGCCCGTGGTCGTCAGGGACCTCAGGGAGAGCGAGGGCGAGCTCTTCGTGGTCCACCGCATCGACAAGGACACCTCGGGCGTCCTCATCTTCGCGAGGAACGAGGAGGCCCATCGGGGTCTGTCGGAAGCCTTCGAGACGCATGCCGTGGCCAAGACCTATCTCGCCATCGTCCGCGGCTCGCCCTCCTGGGACGAGGAGTCCTGCGACCTCCCCCTCAAGGTCGACGGCGACCGGCGCCACCGGACCATCATCGACGCGGCGCGCGGCAAGGCCTCGCTCACGCGCTTCAAGGTCCTCGAGCGCTATCGCGGTTCGGGATTCTCGGCGGCCCTGGTCGAGGCAAAGCCCGAGACGGGGCGGACCCACCAGATCCGCGTCCACCTCACGGCCCTGGGCTTCCCCATCCTCTGCGATCCCCTCTACGGCTCGCCCGAGCCCCTCTTCCTCTCCAAGGTCAAGGGCAAGTGGAAGGGCGACGCCTGGTCGGAGCGGCCCCTCCTCACACGGACCGCCCTCCATGCCCTCACTGTCGAATTCCCCCATCCGCGGACCGGCGAGACGATGAAGATCGAGGCCCCCCTCCCCAAGGACATGAGGGCCTCGGTCACCCAGCTCGGAAAACTCTGACGGCGATACAGTCAAGAAAGGTGTAAAAACATGAAACGCGATCGATGCCACCGCTTCCTTTCCTGCCTCCTCCTCGTCCTCATCCCGTCATGCCTGGCCTTCGCCCAGGCCCCGTCGCCGTCGCATGCCCCGCAGCAGCTCCTCGCGGCCTCCTTCGGCGACGGCAGGCTCGATGGCTGGCAGTCCGTGGGTGGAAGCTGGTCCGCAGCGGGAGGCGCCCTCTCCGGCCAGGCTTCGGGCGACGCATGGTGCCTGTATCGCGCAACGGCGAGCGACTTCTCGTATTCCGGCAAGGTCCATATCGAGTCGGGCAACGCGGCCGGCCTCAGCTTCAGGATGGACGCCTCCGGGGCTACCGGCTACGACGCGATACTCGACCGGGTCGACGGCAGGCTCAAGCTTTGCACGCGGCCCTACGCCGTCCTTGCGGAGTACCGTTTCCCCGTCGAATTGCAGCGGAGCTACGCGATCAGGGTCGAGGCGAGCGGCGCCAGCCTCCGGGTCTTCCTCGACGGCGTCCTCCGCATCGAGGTGAGCGACTCCCGCTACGCCTCGGGGCTACTCGGCGTGTTCGCCTACAGCGCCACGGCGCGCTATGACGGGCTCTCGGCCCTGGGTCCGGCCGATGCCGGACTGTCCCCGGGCTGGACGGCCCAGGGCGGCGCCTGGAGCCAGGCGAGCGGAAGGTTCGAGGCGAGCGCCCAGGGCGATGCCTGGTACATCAACGACGCGTCCTCCGCCGACTTCTCGTATACCGCGAGGCTCTGCGTGGCGAGCGGCAATGCCGCCGGCGTCAGCTTCCGCTCCAACGAGAGCGGTAGCCAAGGCTACGACGCGATCGTGGACGTGGTCGACGGCAGGCTCAAGCTCTGCCGCCGACCCTATGCAGTCATCGCCGATTACAGATTCCCGGCCGAGAATTCGCGGCCATACACGGTCACGGTCGTGGTGCGTGGCACGAGCATCAAGGTCTACCTCGACGGGACGCTGCGCATCGATGCGGAAGATTCAAGCTATGCCACCGGACGTTTCGGGCTGTTCGCCTATTCTTCGCAGGCCTGGTTCGATTCCCTGACCCTCGGCGCCCGGTAGCCGGCTGCCTGCTAGATCCCGAAACGGCCGCCCCGTATGAGGGCCACTTCCTTCCCGTCGCGCCGCCGGCCCCTGACCTCGACCTCGGGCGAGCCGATCATGAAGTCGGTGTGCACGAGGGAGTCGTTGAAGCCCGAGGCCTCCTTCGCCGCCTTGTCCATCGATCCCGAGCCCTCGAATGCCTCGTCGTAGGCCGCGCCAAGGGCGATGTGGCAGGCGGCGTTCTCGTCGATGAGGGCGTCGCCGAAAACGAGGCCGCTTTTGAAGATCGGTCCCGAGCCGTCGACGAGGGCCACCTCGCCAAGGCGGCGGGCGCCGGGGTCGGATTCGAGGTAGCGGTCGAGGGCCTCGCCGTTCCTGCGTGCGCCCGCAGCGACCACCCTTCCGTCCTTGAACTCGAACCAGGCGCCCTCGACCCGCGAGCCGAGGACCTCGACCGGCCTCGTGCACTCGGCGCGGCCTTCCGCGATCCTCGCATCGGGGCTCGTGAAGACCTCCTCGGTGGGATGGTTGGGCACGAAGAAACGGCCCGAGGGCGTGCGCGAGCCTCCGCCGATCCAGCGCGAGCGCGGGGAAAGCCCGATTTTCAGGTCGGTGCCCGGGCCTTTGAAGCAGATCTCCTCGAGGACGAGCTCGTCCAGGGCCGAGGAACGTTCCGCGAGTTTCTTCGAGTGGTCGAGGACAGCCGCAGCTGGATCTGCCGCGTCGAGGCGGAGGATGGGGACGAGTTCGGCCATGAGGGCCGCTTCGGGATCTGCGGGAAGGGGCCTGCCCGCGTCGGCGAAGACCCGGCTCGCCCAGGCCGGCGTGGGGGCGGGAGCCACACACCAGATGACCTTGTTGGCGAACTGCGCTTCGCGGAGCCTCGTGAGGGCCGCCGACCTCGCCCGGGTCGAACGCTGGAGCCTGCCGGAATCCGCACCTTCGAGGGCATCGGGGTCCTCGTCGCCGGTGAGGAAGAGGTTGGCCCAGCCTTCCTCGACCATGGTGTCGCCCTCCCTGCCGACCATGGCCGAGACATCCTCGAGCCACTCGTCGCGTACGCCATCTATGAAGAGCCGCTGGAAACGCGAGTCCCTGTACTCGAGGCGAACGCTTCGCAGGCCGCGCTTCCAGGCCGCCTCGGAGATGGCCAGCATGAGTTCCCTGTGGCAATGCTGTCCCGCTATCTTGAGGCGGTCGCCTTCCCCGAGACCCATGCACGCATCGAGGAGAACCTCTGCGTAAATTTTCATGACAGTCCTGTCCATATCCTTTACCCCATTTCCCGACGGGCCTTCCCGCCGGCACTTTGGATTCGCCTATCTTCCGTCAGGTTGCGCGCCGGGGCGTCCTGGTCTAGGCTTGATGCGTAACCGCGGGCAATGGCCCGCAGCTCGAGCCCGCTGCTTCCCGGAGGTAGCAATGTCCAGAAAAGCCACGCTCTCAGCCATGATCGCCCGACGCATCGGCACCTTCGTGCTGATACTCCTCGTTGCCATGCTCCTCATCGCGGCCTTCCAGGTCCAGCGCTCCTTCAGCGCCACCATCCGCGCCGATGACGGCCAGATAGCCGGGGCCCGCGCAAGCGAGCTCGGCCAGCTCCTTGCCAAGCTCGATGGCCAGCTGGCCATGATAGCTGTCCGCAACGAGGCGAGGACAGGCGACCGCGCCGAGGTCGAGGCGATGATGCGCAGCCTCACGGAAGGCATATCCTCCGAGATCATCGGCGCTTTCTTCGCCTGGCCTGACGGATCCTACTATACTTCGGCGGGAGCCTCAGGCAACGTGGGGGACCGCGATTACTTCAAGGCCATCATGGAGGGCGGCGCCGAGACCGCAATAGGCGAGGCCGTGGTCTCCAAGTCCCTCGGCCAACCCATCATAGTCCTCGCCCGCGCGGTGAAGGACAAGGCCGGCGCCAAGCGCGGCTTCGTGGCCTACCAGATGCGTCTTTCCGGCCTCTCGTCGATCACGAGCGCCATCAAGCTCGGCGAGTCGGGCTATGGATGGATAGCCGAGAGCACGGGGCTTGTCGTCGCCCACAAGGACTCGAACCTGGTCATGAAGCTCAACCTCCAGGATTCCGCCAAGGAAGGCTATGCCGGCCTCGATGCGCTCGGGATGAAGATGGCCGCGGAGGGCTCGGGATCGGGCGCGTGGAAGTCCCCGGACGGCACCGCCATGACGACCTACTACACGAAGGTGCCCAATTCGCCGGGCTGGATCCTCGGCATCGATCTTCCGACGAGCGAGATGAACAAGTCCGTAGCCGAGGTCATCTACAGCCTGGCCGCCGTCCTCCTTGTCGGCATCATCCTCGCCATCGTCGTGGCCATGGTCCTCGGCAGGTCCCTCGCCAAGCCCGTCATCCTCGTCACGGAAGGCGCCCTTTCGCTTTCCCGGGGCGACCTCGGTATCAGGCTGGACCCGGAAAAGGTCAAGCGCAACATGGCCCGCGGCGACGAGCTTGGCGCCCTCAGCACGGCCCTCATCACGCTCTGGCACCGCCTCATCGAGGTCGTGGGCGGCATCAAGCAGTCGGCCTCCGACGTGACCGAGGGTTCGCAGGCCCTCTCGGAGTCGGCCCAGCACCTGGCCCAGGGCGCGAACGAGCAGGCCGCGAGCATCGAGGAGCTCTCGGCCTCGGTCGAGGAGCTTGCCTCCACCATCAAGCAGAACGCGGCCAACACCGCCCAGGCTGACGGCATCACCCGGCGCGTGGCCGTTACCGCCGAGGCCTCGGGCAAGTCGGTTTCGGCCACCGTAGCCAACATGAAGCAGATCGCCTCCAGGATCTCCATCATCGAGGAGATAGCGCGGCAGACCAATCTCCTCGCCCTCAACGCGGCCATCGAGGCCGCGCGGGCGGGAGATGCCGGCAAGGGCTTTGCCGTCGTCGCAAGCGAGGTGAGGAAGCTTGCCGAGCGTTCGGCCAAGGCCGCGGGCGAGATCAACGAGCTTTCGCGGACGAGCGTGAGCGTCGCGGCCGAGGCTGGCCGGAACCTCGAGGAGCTCGTGCCCGACATCCGCAAGGCGGCGGAACTCATCCAGGAGATAGCCGCGGCCTCTGCGGAACAGTCCTCCGGGGCCGACCAGATCGCCAAGGGCGTCTCCCAGATGGACCAGGTCGTGCAGTCGAACGCCGCGGTGTCGGAGGAGCTCGCGGGCACCGCCGAGGAGCTCTCCGCCCAATCGGAATCGCTCAACGCGGCCATCGGCTTCTTCAGGCTGGGCGAGGACGACGTTTCGGGACGGCCCGGGGCGTCGGCTGCCGCGCCCGCGCGGCCGCGTCGGATCGCGCCTGCGCAGCCTCTGCGGGCCGCGCTGCCCGCCGCGCCTGCCCGGCCCAGGGCGGATGCGCGGCCGGCGGCCCTGGCGCGGCCAGCGGCCATGGCGCGGATGGATGCGGCTCCGGCGCGTCCTGCTCCGGCTGACCCGCTGCCCGGCGAAGGGGAGGACGATGCGCGCGGCGAAGCCCGCGCCGAAACGCCCGCCCCGTCCGCGCCGGCGCCGGGCGCGAGCAGGGGCATCTCCATCAAGGAGGGCCCCGACGAGCTCGGGGATGACGAGGGCGATCCTCCCATCGAGATCGAGGAGCTCTGATCGGAGGCTTCCGCGCGAACCGGCGTCCGGCTAGTCCCGCGGCGGCCTCGACGCGCTCAGGATGAGGTAGGGATCGCGCATCGCGTCGAAGGCTCCGGGCTCCGCCTGCCAGCCGGCTGTCCTGGAGGGGTGGACGAAGCCCCGGGCTTCGAGGGCCGCGGACAGTTCGGCAGGCCCGATGGGCATGAGCATGGTCAGGTCCTCGAGGGCGGCCTCTCCAGCGCGCTCGATCCGCGTCCTGAAGGCAAGGCGCCGCGGAAGCGCCTGCCCGTCCGGCCTGCCTGTACCCGCTGCCTCATAACGACGGAGGAAGCTCGCGCCGCCCGCCTCGAGGGGCGGAAAGATGTAGTCCTCACGTGCCAGCCTCTCGAGGACCAGGTCGTAGTTGAGGAGCTGCAGGACGACGAGGCCGCCAGGGGCAAGGAGAGTGGCGAGGTCGGCCGCGAAGGCTCCGAGTTCCTCCCGGCTTCCCAGGTGGGGGAGGGTGTTCCCGAGGCAGAGGACGAGGTCGAAGTGGCCGGGCGGGAAGATCGACGAGGCGTCGAGCATCCCGCCTTCCCGGAAATCGGCCTCGAGTTCGGCGAGCTCGGCCTTGGTCCGCGCCTTCTCCAGCATCGGGACCGAGGGCTCGAGGCCATGAGCCTCCCAGCCCGCGGCCGCGAGGTCGAGGAGCTGCGATCCCGTCGCGCAGCCGAGGTCCAGGACCCGGCGCGTCTCGCCATGCCGGGAATGGCCATGGCCCGCGAGGCCAAGGATGAAGGCGGTAGCCGCCGGATTCTGGGGAAAGAGGAGGTCGTAGATCGACGCCAGGTCTTCGTAGAGGCTCATGGGTCAAGTATATATCACGGCTGGCCTCGCGGTTCCTCCGTTCCGGTCTTCGCGCCCTTCTGCGCTGTGGCCAGTAGAAACCGGGACTTTTGATCGGAAGCTGTGCGTACACTAGGATTGAGAATGCCTGTTGACATAATTCGAATGGCAGGGTAAATAGGATATATGACACCTATATCCTGAATATCTGAACGGTGCCATCTTCAGCAAGGAGACGCCATGGATCGATGGCTCGCGATCTCGGACGGGGCGAATGCCGCCCTCCATGCCCTGGCCTTCGCCGCGCGAAGCGAAAGACCATCCTCGGCTCGCGCCCTTGCAGAGGCCATCGGCGTATCGCCTTCCTACCTCGCCAAGCTCGTCCAGGAACTCGCCCGCGCCGGTCTCGTGGAGATGTCGAGGGGGGCCTCAGGCGGCTTCAATGTCGCGGGGGATCCTGCGGCGATCAGCGCGCTCGACGTGCTGCGGGCCATAGACGGAACCGAGCCGAAACGCCAGTGCCTCTTTCCCGAGGCGGTCTGCGCCTCCAGGACCTGCGTCCTCAAGTCGCTCTGCGACGAGGTCGCACAGAAGGCCAGGACCGTTCTTGCGGCCACGAGCGTGGCAGACCTATCAAGGAATTTCTGACAGCGGAAGCTGACGGGACAAGCGAGTCATGCGCGCGGAGTCGCGCGGGGCGAGGGCCCCAAAGGGAGGAACCATGTTCTGCCACCAGTGCCAGGAAACGATGAGGAACCAGGGCTGCAACGCCGCGAAAGGAGTGTGCGGCAAGACCCAGGAGGTGTCCGATCTCCAGGACCTCCTTCTCTACACCTGCAAGGGCATAGGCTACTGGGCCACGAAGGCCGGAGAGAAGGGGCTTTTCGACGAGGAGACGGCTTTCTTCGTCGATCGCATGCTCTTCGCGACCATCACCAACGCCAACTTCTCGGCTTCCGAATTCACCGCATGGACCCTCGAGGCCCTGAAGCGCCGCGACGCGATCAAGGCCGCCTACCTCAAGGCCGGCGGCAAGCCCGACGCAAGCCTGCCCGCCGCGGCGCTCTGGAGCGCAAACGACGCCGAGGGCATCAAGGCCGCGACCGCCAAGGGCTCGGGCGGCTGGCTCGCCGTCCAGGACGAGGACAGGCGAAGCCTCGAGTCCCTCGTCCTCTACGGACTCAAGGGCATGGCCGCCTACATCGAGCACGCCTACATGATCGGGAAGTCCTCGAAGGAGCTTTTCGTCTTCATGTTCCGCGCCCTCGCCATGCTCGCCGACGAGGCGGCAGACAAGGCCAAGCTCCTCGACCTCGTACTCGAGACGGGCAAGCAGGGCGTCGCGGCCATGGCCCTCCTCGACGGCGCCAACTCCGGGACCTACGGCAAGCCCCGCATCACGCAGGTGAAGACCGGCACGCGCGGCCGGCCCGGCATCCTCATCTCGGGCCACGATCTCCGCGACCTCGAGGATCTCCTCGAACAGACGAAGGGCTCGGGCGTCGACGTCTATACCCACGGCGAGATGCTCCCCGCGCACTACTATCCCTACTTCGAGAAGTACGACAACCTCTACGGCAACTACGGCGGCGCCTGGTGGACTCAGGGCAAGGACATCGAGACCTTCCACGGCCCCGTCCTCTTCACCTCGAACTGCCTCGTCCCGCCCAAGGAGGAGCAGAAGGCGCGCATCTTCACGACCGGAGTCGTGGGATTCGACGGTTGCGCCCACATCGGCGACAGGCCGGAGGGCGGCCGCAAGGACTTCTCCGCGATCATCGCCCTCGCGAAGAAGTGCCAGCCGCCGGAGCAGATCGAGGACGTGACGATCACGGGCGGCTTCGCCCACGACCAGGTCATGGCCCTTGCGGACAAGGTGGTGGCCGCAGTCAAGTCCGGCGCCATCAAGCGCTTCGTCGTCATGGCCGGCTGCGACGCGCGCCAGCCCGCCCGCGCCTACTACACGGACGTGGCCAAGGCCCTGCCCGAGGGCACGGTCATCCTCACCGCGGGCTGCGCCAAGTACCGCTACAACAAGCTCGCGTTGGGCGACATCGGCGGCATCCCGCGCGTCCTCGACGCAGGCCAGTGCAACGATTCCTACTCGCTCGCCCTCATCGCCCTCGCCCTCAAGGACGCCTTCGGCCTCGACGACGTGAACAAGCTGCCGCTGTCCTTCGACATCGCCTGGTACGAGCAGAAGGCTGTCCTCGTGCTGCTCGCCCTGCTCTCGCTCGGCTTCAAGAACATCAGGCTCGGGCCGACCCTCCCCGGCTTCCTCTCCCCCGGCGTCGCCAAGACCCTCGTGGAGGCCTTCGGGATCAAGGGCATCGAGACCGTGGACAAGGACGTCGCCGCCATGATGGCGGGGAAGTGACGATAGCGTAAGCCAGAAGGGGGAGGGGCGCATTGCGCTTCGCCTCGTTCCTCCCCCTTTGTTTTCGTCATGCGTCGAGGAATTCCTTCGCCGCGCAGGTGACAGGGAGGCTCGGGAAATGGAGGGCTTTTCCAGGGATTCGAATTGCGGCTTGTTCTGCGGGGCCTGCGAAATCCAGGCCGCGTACCGGAAGCAGCTCGATACGGGAAAGGAGGCCCGGTGGGAGGACATGCCTGCCCTCTTCGCCAGGTACATCCCGAACGCCAGGATCGAGTGCAAGGGATGCAGGTCAGACAACGTGTTCGCCGGATGCAGGGGCTGCGGGATCGGGAACTGCGCCCGCGCCCGCAACGTGGACTTCTGCTGCGAGTGCGAAGGCTACCCCTGCGACACGATCCGGCAGATGGTGTCAGGCATCGAGCAGTTCGGCAAGCTGCTTCCCCATGCGAAAGCCATCGTGTCCAACCTTGCCGGCGTCGTCGAGCTGGGGAAGGAAGCATGGCGCAAGCGGGAAGAAGCCTATTGGAGCTGTCCCGGCTGCGGAGCCCCGAGGACCTGGTACCAGGAAACATGCGGGCACTGCGGGCGCGACGTCACGGAAAGCTTCGAGTAGGACGGAATGGGCCTTGCGGCCGCACTCTCCCCGGCAGGCCGGCCCGCAGCGCGGGCAAGCCTGCCGGTCAGCGTACCCTGCCGAGGAGCCTGAGGAGGCCGTCGAGGGTCGTGAGGGGATGGGGTGGACAGCCGGGGACATAGAGGTCCACGGGCAGCATGCCTGCGATGCCTCCCACGACCTCCTCGTGCCCGGCGAAGGGCCCGCCCGAGATCGCACAACTTCCCACCGCTATGACTATCTTGGGCTCCGCCACGGCGTCGTAGGTCTTCCTGAGGGCGAGCACCATGTTGCGGCTCACCGGTCCTGTGACAAGGATGCCGTCCGCGTGGCGGGGCGAGGCGACCATCGAGATGCCGAAACGCCCCAGGTCCCAGCCGATGGTCCCGAGGACGTTGACGTCGGCCTCGCAGGCGTTGCAGCCGCCCGCACTCACCTCGCGGAGCTTGAGCGACCTTCCGAAGAGCCTCAGCGTTTCCTTCTTGAGCGCCGTGGCGAGGCGGAGGGCATGGGCCTCCATGTCGGCGGCGCCGGCCGGGCCGCCCGGGCTGCCCGCAGGGGCCGGGGCCTCCATGCCCACCACGAGGTCCTCCCGGCGGCTCGTGGAGAGGCGCCAGTCGCCCGACCAGGTGATCGCGCCAGCGGGGCAGGCCTCGCCGCAATCGGGGCAGAAGAGGCACTTGCCGAGGTCTACGCGTAGGGAGCCGCCGCGCATCGCGCCGCCTGACGGCGCGCCTGCAGGCGAGGCCTCGATGGCGCCCGTGGGACAGGAGGCGACGCATGCGCACGCGTCGCCTCCGGCCGCGTCCCTACAGGCCGCACAACGCGCCGCGTCGACGAGGGGGCGGCCGCGGAAGCGGTCGGAGAGGGCCGGCGGGGCACCGGCCGGGTATCTCATGGTCCTGTGCCCCTGCCGGAGCCTGACTAGCACTGACTTGTACATATCTTCCTCTCGTTCCTCGCCGCCATGGCGCCGGCTGCCTGGGTCGCGGGCATCACAGGTCGTGTCCGCAGTAGGAAAGGTTGAAGCTCTTGTTGCAGAGCGGGAAGTCGGAGATCTCCTGGTTCCTCAGGGCCATGGCAAGGCCGAACCAGTTGTGGAAGGAGGGATCGACGATCTTGTAGCGCGCGAAGGCGCCATTCCCGTCCGTGATCGCGGCGTGGCAGATCTCGCCGCGCCAGCCCTCTGCAAGCGAAACCGCAAGTCTGTCCGGCTCTATGCCGCCCATCGGCGCGGAGGCCTGGGGCGGCGGAAGGTTCCCGAGCTGCTCCTTGATGAAGGCTATGGAACGCTGGATCTCGAGGTTGCGGACATAGGCCCTCGCGAAGACGTCGCCGGAGTCGCAGGTGGACACGGGGAGCTGTGAGAATCGGAAGATGCCGGAGGGCTGGTCGTAGCGCACATCGCGTGCAAGCCCGGAGGCCCTGGCCGCCGGGCCGACGAGGCCGAGCTCCACGGCCGTCTCGCGCGATACCGTGCCCGTCTCCTCGAGCCTCGCCATGACCGAGCCGTCGTCCCAGAGGAGGCCGACCGCCTCGGCTATCTCGCGCTCGGCCGTCTCGATCCGCTTCCGGAGCTCTTCCGCGCGGTCCTCTTCGAGCTCGTAGCGGAGCCCGCCCGGCCGCACGAGGCCGCGGCCAAAGCGGTTGCCGCAGAGGAGGGCCGTCATGTTGAGGACGTCGCCGCGGATGCGTCCGCAGAAGCTCGAGGTGGGGAGGTAGCCCGTGTCGCCCGCGATGGCGCCGAGGTCGCCCACGTGGTTGGCGATACGCTCGAGCTCGAGGGCGATGCCGCGGACGATGTGCGAGTGGACCGTCGTCCTGTAGCCCGAGAGTGCCTCCACCACATGGCAGTAGGCCGTGCCGTGGCCTATCGTCGTGTCGCCCGCCGCGGTCTCGGCGTAGTGGAGGCTGCGGATGGAAGGCCCGCCCTCCATCGCGCGCTCGATGCCGCGGTGCTGGAAGCCGAGGGCTATCTCGAGGTGGAAGACCTTCTCGCCGTTGCACTGGAAGCGGAAGTGGCCGGGCTCGATGACGCCCGCGTGGACAGGGCCGACGGCGACCTCGTGCACCTCCTCGCCCTCGACGCGGTAGAAATCGCCCACCGCGGGAAGGAAGGCTTCGCCAGAGGGCCTCTGCCAGGCGTCGCGGCCCTTCCGTGACTGCTGCCAGCGGACGGGTTTGAGCCAGGGGTGTCCCTCGGGCCTGAGGCCGTACTGTTCTGCTATCTCGCGCTCGAAGAGGTGGACCTGGGGGCAGGTCGTGGTCATGGACTCGAAGCTGTCGCCTTTGACGACGGTACGCGCGACCTCGAGCGAGTTCCGCGCATCGTCCGAGAGGACGGCGTAGAGGGCCGTGCCGTCGCAGCCCTTCTCCGGGGCGCCGAAGAGGGCGGATACGCGCTTCCCCGCCTTGACGCCGCCGACTATGCCGGCGGCGAAGTCGTCGAAGGCGAGCTCCGGCACGTCGCGGAGACTGATGGAGAGCCCGTTGCCGAGGCTCGCGAAACATGTATTGACGCTCATGGCCTGTTCTCCACGAATGCCGCCGCGTTCCTCACGAGGTCGCCGAGGGGGGCGGGAATCCAGATGCCGAGCGCGAGCACGATGAGGGCAAGCGCCAGGATGGGGGCGACGGTGAGGAATCCGTCGCGGTAGGGCTTGGCCGCGGGGGCGGACGAGGCCGCGACAGCGCCGGACCCGCCGGCTGCAGTCGCGTTGGGCGCTACGGCTTCGATACCGACCTCGGCGGGAGGCCTTCCCTGCACGACCTTGAGCACCGTCTTGCCCATGCCGATGAAGACGAGGAGGAGGAAGAAGAGGAAGAGCCCTGCCGCCACGTAGCGGCCTGCGGTGAAGGCTCCGTTGAGGATGGCGAACTCGCTCACGAAGGGGCCGAAGGGCGGCGAGCCCGTGATCGCGAGGAAGCCGAGGAGGAAGAGGGCTCCCGAGACGGGGAGGCGCCTCAGTGCGCCACGGACCTGGTCGGTGTTCTTGCTCGAGAATGCGCGATGGATGTTGCCTGCGGAGAGGAAGAGGACTCCCTTGGTCATGCCGTTCGTGACGACGTGGAGCATGGTGCCGAAGAGGGCGGGGCCCCCGATACCGAGGCCGAGGACGAGGATGCCCATGTGCTCGACGCTCGAGTAGGCGAGCATGCGCTTGAAGTCGCGTTGGCCGATCATGAAGAGGCCTGCTACTGCCATCGAGAAGAGTCCCATGACGAGGAGGATGCGCGAGGTGAAGAAGGCCTCGCCCGCCGCGTTGCAGATCTGCCAGACCCTGAGGAAGGCGAGGAAGGCGCAGCTCGTGACGCCGCCTGCGAAGACCGCGCCGATGACGCCGGGCGCTTCGCCATAGGCGTCGGGCTTCCAGGTGTGCATGGGCGCGAGTCCCATCTTGGTGCCGTAGCCCACAAGGAGGAGGATGAAGGAGGCCCTGAGCCAGGGCTTCGAAAGGAGGCCGGCGTTGGAGAGGAGGTCCTCGAACTGGAGGGTCGCGCCGAGGCCCTGCTGGAGCGAGGAGTAGGCGAGGAAGAAGGTGCCGAGGAGGGCGAGGGCTATGCCCACCGAACCCACGAGGAGGTATTTCCAGGTGGCCTCGATGCTGCGCTTGTTGTTGTTGAAGTAGATGAGGGGGGCAGTCACGAGGGTCGTGCCCTCGATGGCCACCCACATGAGGCCGAGGTGGTGGGACCAGGCCACGAGGCTCATGATGCCGAGGAAGCCGCAGAGGCAGGCCACGAAGACCCGGTTGGAGCGTTCCTGCCGGTAGCGGAGGTAGCCTATCGCGTAGATCGAGCAGAAGAGGAAGAGGACGCTCACGACGAGGAGGACGAGGCTCGCCGCGGGGTCGAGGACGAGCCAGGCCGAGGTGGCCTTGAGGTCGGGCCGCGCGAGGACGAGGACGGTCATGCAAAGGTGGGCGAGGGCCGCGACCGGGAGGAAGAGGGGCCTCAGGCGGTTCGAGGGGAAGATGGCCGCGAGTCCCGCAATGGCTATCGGCACGAAGATCATGAGGAAGGCCATGCGCTACTCCTTGAGGGCCACGAGCTGGCTCGTGTCGGTGGACGAGAAGGCCCGGTTGATGTGCTTGACCATGATCGCGATGACGAAGATGCCCACGAAGAGGTCGAGGAGGACGCCCATCTCGACGACGAGGGGCATGGCGTCCACGAGGAGGAGGCCGAAGATGAAGATGCCGTTCTCGAGGACGAGATAGCCGACAGCCTGGGACAGGGCCTTCACCCTCGTCGTGAGGATGATGAAGCCGACGAAGATGGTGGCGAATGCCGCCGGCACGATGAGGGTTCCGCCCTGGAAGGGCGCCATGTCGAGGCGGTTCGCGAAGATGAGGGCGAAGCCGGTGCCGAGGGCTCCGAGGATGATCGAGGGCAGGAGTCCGATGATGGGCTGGACCTCCTTCTTGATCACCACGTCGCGGAGGGCCCGGGTCATGATCGTCGGGATAAGGAGACCCTTGATGAGGATGCCCACCGCCGCAGCGAGGGCCTCTGGCAGGCCGATGCTTTCGTAGAGGAGGAGGGGCAGGGCGCCGAGGAGGACGCCCTGGGCAGCCACGATGCGGATGACGGAGAGGATCCGGCTCGTCCCGAGGGCGAAGAGGTTCAGGACGAGGATGATGACTAAAAGCGCATTGAGCAGGTCCATGGTCACCTCACGAGCAGGATGAAGGCCGAGCCGCAGAGGAGGATCGCGCTCACGAGGAGGTAGGGAACGCGGTTCATCCTGAGGCGGGCCATGACGGATTCGACGACGCCGATCACGGCGGCGAGGACCACGAGCTCCCCGGCGAAGATGGGCCAGTCCATGAGGGGGTTTCCCGTCTTCCAGGGGGCCACGATGTCAACGAGGACAGAACCAATTATGAAGAGCTTGAGCGAGGCCGAGTAGGTGATGGCGCCGAGGAGGGGGCCCGAGTGGTCGAGGACCATGGCCTCATGGATCATCGTAAGCTCGAGGTGCGTATTGGGATCGTCCACGGGGATGCGGCAGGTCTCCGCAAGGAGGATGATGAAGAGGCCGATGGCGATGAGGACGAGGGGCGCCGTCGTGCCCGCGGCGAGGCCCATGGCTGGCACCCGGAGCATGTTCACGAGGGAGAGGGAGCCCGACATCCGCGCGAGGGCGAGGAAGGCGAAGAAGAGGGCCGGCTCCGTGAGGACGGCGAAGGTCGCCTCGCGCGCCGAGCCCATGCCCTCGAAGGAGGAGCCCGTGTCGAGGGCCGCGCTCGTCGTGAAGAAGCGCGCGAGGCCGAAGAGGTAGGCGAAGAGGACGAGGTCGCCCTGGAAGGCGATGATGGCGGGCGAGGCACCGAAGGGCACGAGGAGGCCCGCCATGGCCACGGCCGCCAACGTGACGAGGGGACCGGCCCTGAAGATCCAGGTCGTCGTCCCCGAGATGACCATGCCCTTGCGAAGGAGCTTCGCGATGTCGCGGTAGGTCTGGAGGAGGGGCGGCCCCTTGCGGCCGGCGAAGAAGGCCTTGGTCTTGTTGATCACGCCGAGGAGGAAGGGCGGCAGGAGGATGAGTACGAGGAGGTGTACGGCGATATCGGTCATCGGGGAACTCCTGTCCCGCCCGCGGCGAGCAGGACGATGGCGATGATGAGTATGTACAGTATGTAGAGCTGGGTCTGGCCCTGCTGCATGACGCGGACCATCGAGGACCAGCGGCGGCTCGACTTGAAAAGGGGGCGCAGGGCCCTGTCGAGGACGGGATCGGGTACCCGCGCCGAGAAGCGGCTCTCCGGGGGGAAGGGGCCTTCGATGCGGGGTTCCCTCCTCGAGGGCCAGAGGACGAAGGAAAAGAGACGCACGACCGACTGGCCGAAGGAGGTGGCGGTGTACTCCATGCGGGAGGTCGGGGCAGCGTAGCCGCAGTCCCAGGTGCCCCGGCGAGGCGCTTTCTCGGCGCGGGGGTGGAGCCTCATGCCGAGGGCGAGGAGGGCGACGACCGCCGCGAGGGCTAGGCCGAGCCAGCCGATCCAGGCCTGGGGCGCAAGTTCCGCGATGTGCGGCACCATCGAGCCCACGGGAAGCCAGGCAGTAGTGGCTGCCTCGAGGGCGGGCGCGGCGAGTCCCGGGAAGAAACCGATCACGAGGCAGGCCGCGGCGAGCATAACCATGGGGAGCTTCATCGCGAGGCCCGGATCATGGGCCTTCGCGACGCGTCCTGGGTCCCGCGGTTCGCCCTGGAAGACTGCGCCGAGGAGCCGCACGAAGCAGGCCACAGCTATGGCGCCTATCATGGCAAGACCGCCGGCCGCGGCGGCCGCCGCTTCGATGCCGCGCGGGCCTCCTGGCACGAGGGTGTCGAAGAAGCCGAGGTAGAGGAGCCACTCGCCCGCGAAGCCATTGAGGGGTGGCAGGCCCGAGATGGCCACAGCGCCGAGGACGAAGGCCGCGGCTGTGAAGGGCATCTTCTTCCCGAGGCCGCCCAGGGCCTCGATGTCCCTCGTGCCCGTCGCGTGCATGATCGAGCCTGCATCGAAAAAGAGCAGGGACTTGAAGAGACTGTGATTCCAGACGTGGAGGAGGGCGCCGCCTAAGCCGAGGACCGTCCAGACGGGACGGCCCGTCGCCCTGCCGAGGAGGGCGAGGCCGAGGCCCATGCCGATGATGCCTATGTTCTCGATGCTCGAGTAGGCGAGTACCCGCTTCAGGTCCTTCTGCCCCGTGGCGAAGGCTATGCCCGCGATGCCCGACACGAGGCCGACGACGAGGAGGGTGGAGCCCATCCAGGGCTCGATGGCCGCGAGTAGGCCCGTCATCCTCACGATACCGTAGATGCCCATCTTGAGCATCACGCCGGACATCACTGCGGAAACATGGCTCGGCGCGTTGGCATGGGCGCCGGGCAGCCACACATGGAGGGGCATGAAGCCGGCCTTGAAGCCGAAGCCCACGAGGGCGAGGACGAAGAGGGCCGTGGCCGCGCCGCCGGCCGAAGCGAGGGGCGAGAGGGCGAAGGAACCTGTCGTCGCCCGCCAGAGGGCGAACATCGCGAAGAGGCAGAGCGTGCCCACGTGGGTCGCGATGAGGTAGATCCAGCCCGACTTCCTCACCTCGGGCCTGTCGTCATCGATAGCCGCGGCGAACCAGGCCGCGAGGGCCATGACCTCCCAGGCCACGAGGAAGAGGACCGCGTCGCGGGCTATGACGACGAGGCCCATGGACGCGGCGAGGAGGCCGTAGAAGACCGCGAGCTTGCCTGCCTTGCGGCCTTCTTCCTTACGGGTGAAGTAGCCAAGGCCGTAGATCGAGCCCAGGGCGGGCACGACGAAGACGGGACAGAGGAAGAAGGCGGAGAGCGGATCGATGGAGACGCTGAAGCTGCCCCAGGGGAGGAGCCAGTAGTAGTCCAGGGCGGGCGGCATGGGCGCAGCGAAGGCGCCTATCGCGCCCGCAAGGCCGAGGCCGGAGCCCGCGACGAGTACGGCGGCAGCCAGCCTCTGCCCGCCCTCTCCCCGGATGGGGAGGAGGGCGAGGAAGCCGCTCGCGGCCACGACGACGATGCCCGCCATCGTCAGTTCAATGCTCAGCATTGGCAGATCCTTTTCATCGTTTCCTAGCGCCTCATGAGCTGCGCCAGGATGTCCCCGAAGGGAACCAGGGTGGAGAGGAGTATCAGGGTCGCCACGAGGATGGCGAGTATGTACGATTGCGTGAGGCCCTGCTGGAAGCGATGGAACCAGAGCGAGGCCTTCTCGAAGCCGTGGAAGGCCGGGACTATCCTGCGGTCGAGAACGGGGTCGTCCACATGGCTTTCCATCTCCGAGGGACGGGGGAAGTCGCCTTCGATTCGGGGCTTGCGTTCGCGGGGATGGAGGGCCCACGAGAAGAGGCCCACGATGGAGCGGGCGAAGGATGAGGCGCTGTACTGCATCCGGGCCGTAGGTTTCGCATAACCGCAGTCCCATGTTCCCGGTACGGGCCTGGACCTGGCGAGGAGGCGTGAGACGAGGACGAGGAGGGCGACGGCGAGCGCGAGGGCGAGCGAGATCGAGCCGATGACGCCGAGGGGCGCGAGGCTCGCGAGACGGGGAAGGGCCGCGCCCGTTGCGGCTCCAGAGGCCGCGCTCGCGCCGCCGGCCCAGGGCGCCACGACGGCGTCGAGGATGGGCGCCACGAGGCCAGGGGCGAGGCCGATGAAGGCGCAGGCCGCCGCCAGGATGGCCATCGGGATGAGCATGGAAGGGGGCGCTTCGTGAGCGCGCTCGGCCGCTCCCGAGCGCGGCAGCCCGAGGAAGGCAGTCCCGTAGACCTTCACGAAGCAGGCGAGGGCGAGGGCCCCCGTCGTCGCGAGGACGGGAGCGGCCATCGCGGAGAGGATGTAGCCCGTACCGTGCATCGAAAGGCTTCCGAAGAGCCCGAGGTAGACGAGGAGCTCGCTTACGAAGCCATTGAGGGGCGGGAGTCCCGAGATGGCCACGGCCCCGACGAGGAAGCCCGCGGCGGTATAGGGCATCCGCTTGGCAAGGCCGCCTAACTTGTCTATTTCCCTCGTATGGGCGCAATGGAGGACGGAGCCCGCGCCGAGGAAGAGGAGGGACTTGAAGAGCGAGTGGTTCCAGACGTGGAGGAGGCAGCCCGAGAGGCCGAGGACGAGGAGGGCCGCGTTACCCGAGGAGCGGCCGAGCATGGCCACGCCGAGTCCCATGAAGATGATTCCGATGTTCTCCACGCTGTGGTAGGCGAGGAGGCGCTTGAGGTCATGCTGGCCTATCGCGAAGGCGACGCCGAGGATGGCGCTCACGCTGCCGAGGATGAGGAGGAACCCTCCCCAGGCCGCCGGCGGATCCTCGAGGAGGAGGAGGACCCTGAGGAGGCCATAGACGCCCATCTTGAGCACGACGCCCGACAGTATGGCAGAGACCTGGCTTGCAGCGTTGGCATGGGCGCCGGGCAGCCAGAAGTGGAGGGGCATGAGGCCGGCCTTGAGTCCGAAGCCGAGGAGGGCGAGGAGGAAGATGGCGGTCATCGCGCCTGCGCCGAGGCTCCCCGCCGCGATAGGGAAGAGGGCGAAGGAGCCCGTGACGCGGCGCCAGAGTGCGAAGGTCGCGAAGAGGGTGAGGGTGCCCACATGGGTGGCGATGAGGTAGACGAGGCTCGCGCGCCTCGTCTCGGGCCGCGCGTCCTCGGCTCCCATGAGGAAGAAGGCCGACAGCGCCATGGCTTCCCAGCCGAGGAGGAAGGCGAGGGCATGCCGCGCGATGACGAGGAGGGCCATGCCTGCCATGAGGAGGCCCCAGAAGGTCTCGATCCGCCGCGAGCTGCCTGGGTACTTCGTCCTGGGCCTGTAGCCGAGACCGTAGATCGAGCCAAGCCCGCCCACGAGGAAGACCGGCACGAGGAAGAAGGCCGAGAGGGCGTCGAGGCCGACGAGGGAGTCTCCGACCGCCTGCCAGGGGAAGGGCGACAGGGTGCCGCTGCCGGCGGCGCTCCTGCCGGCAAGGGCGGCGACTTCTCCCGCGAGGCCGAGCCCCGCGCCGGCAAGGCCCGAAAGCATCGAGAGGACGGTGAGGGCCGTGGCGAGGCGCTGCCCGGCCAGGGACTTCCGTGGCGCGAGCCAGGCCAGGGCCGAGCCCGCAAGGGCGAGGAGGATGGCCGCTATGACCAGGTCCAGGGCCATCCTCAGCACCTGCCGTCCTGCCCCTTTGGCAGGGCGGCCTCGGCTGCCGCGAGCTTCTCCAGGAGGACCTCGCGCGAGGCCTGGCCCTTCAGCGCCTTGCGGAACTCCTCGTTCCTGAGGACGAAGCCCAGCCGCGACAGGAGGTGGAGGTGGGCTCGCACCGAGGGGCTCACGAGGGTGAAGAGGATGCCGACGGGCTGGCCGTCGAGGGCATGGAAGTCGATGGGATTCTCGAGGAAGCAGAGGGTGACGGTGGGCTTCGAGACATGGAGGACGACGGGATTGCGCACATGGGGGATGGCTATGCCATCGCCTATGCCCGTTGAGCCGAGGGTCTCTCGCGCGAGCAGCACTTGGAAAAGGAAGCTCCTGTCCACCTCTTCAGGAAGCTGGAGGACCTCGACGACAGACCGTAGCACTGACTCCTGGTCAGTCCCCCCGACCCGGTACGCTATGCCTCCGCCCTTGAGCGCCTCGAGGAGGCTCGGCAGGGGGATGGCGCCGTCTTCGGTCTCCTTGAAGATGTCGGGCGAGACCTGGATGCGGCGGGCCGTGGCCCACTCGAGGAGCTCGACCCTGTTGAACCTGAACTGCTCGTTGATGCGGTAGAAGGGGATGGCCTCTTCCTTGATCCAGCGGTAGATGGTCTTTTCGGACACATTGAGGATCGCGGCAGCGTCTTTTACGGATAGTTGCATGGTACTTCCTGGGGCATTCCTTTCAGGATTCGCCCATCGGCCAAAACAGGGGAATCCGCCGCGGCCCTTCGTCCGCGTCTCGCCTCGTGAGCTTGCTGAAGCGCATGTAGGATTTCACTGCTCCGGAGTGGATGTCTACAGCAAGACTAGCCCCCCGTGTTCCTGAAAGTCAAGAACGGGGCAGGGATGACAGGTGTCGGCCATCGTTGTCAGGACCGATGGACCGGAGACGGGGGGCGAACCTTGCGCGCGGAGGCCATTCGCAGGTAGAGTCGCGTAACGATGGAGGGCAGGATGAAGTACTTCCCCAAGCTGACCGGTCCGCGGGTCTATCTTTCCCCGATATGCCTCGATGACGCCGAGACCTATACCCGTTGGCTCAACGACCTCAGGGTGACCCGCTACCTCACCCTGGCGCCCAAGCAGATGAGCCTCCAGTCCGAGCGCGATGCCCTCGCCTCGCTTTCCCGGGAGCACAACTACGCCATCGTCCTCAAGGAAGGCGACGAACTCCTCGGCAACATCGGCCTCATGGACGTCGACCTCGTGGACAGGACGGCCGAGGTCGGCCTCTTCATCGGCGAGGCCTCGAGGCAGGGCAAGGGCTACGGTACGGAAGCCCTCAGCCTCCTCTGCGATTACGGCTTCAACGTCCTCGGCCTCTCGAACATCATGCTCAGGACGGCCGACTTCAACGGGCGAGCCCAGGCCTGCTATCGCAAGGTTGGCTTCCGCGAGATCGGCCGCCGCCACGATTCCCATTTCTATGCCGGAAGCTTCCATGACACGGTCTACATGGAGCTCCTCGCCAGGGATTTCGGCGCCAGCATCGTCCCGGGAGTCAAGGATTGATACGGCAAGTGTATTCAGCGAAATGAGTTATTTTGGCAGATTTCATCCATGTACCGCGAGCGGGTACGGCGGCGTACGTAGCCACGCGCCATCGCCCGTTTTTCCCCATCGCCGCTCTTGACATTCCTCGTTCGCATCGGCTATAAACATCCTCGTCCCGAGCGGCGATGGTGGAATTGGTAGACACGCTAGCTTGAGGTGCTAGTGCCGAGAGGCATGGAGGTTCAAGTCCTCTTCGCCGCAAAGTACGCCGGGTCAACAACTTATCGAGTGACCGAACAACGGAGCTCGAGCCTTATTATTCCAACTGTGAGATGCGACTGTGAGTTGCGTCTCGGGAGGTCTAAGTGGCTCGCGCTCCGTTTGTTTTTTTCCGTCGTGGTCAAATTTACTATGCCCAGCTATGGAATCCCGAGCGGGGATGCTATGGTACCGCACATTCCACGCGGAAACGCGATCGCAATGAGGCGACTGCAGTCGTTCTTGGTTGGGCCCGTGACGGCATTCCCGTAGCCAGGAAAAGCTCCAGATCCTCCTCTCCTCTTGCTGCCGAATGGCTCCGGGAATTCTGGACCGAGGCTTCTCCGTATGTCCTTGGCAAAAAGGCGAGGGGCGAGTCGATCAGTACCCTCTATCTTAAAAACAACAACAGCTTTGTGCGACGCTTCTTCGCTCCCCGCTTCCCTTCACAAAGACTCAATGCTATCACGACGGCGGATCTCGAGAACTGGGTTCTTTCACTCTTCGATGAGGGTATTGCCCCCCGTACGATCAACTCCGCGCTACAGGCTGTTGCGATTGGCTTTCGGGAGGCCAAGAGGCTGCAGATCATCATGAGCAATCCTGCCGAAGGAATCCGTCAGCTCAAGGAAACGACAAGGGAGCGGGGAATACTCACGATAGAGGAGGCGCAACGCCTCTTCGCAGTTGCCTGGAAGGACGAGCGCGCCAGGGTTGCCTCCTTGCTCGCCAGCGCAACCGGATTGCGGCTCGGAGAAGTGCGGGGTCTCCAGTTCGATGCCCTTGAGCTCGAAGCCAGTGGCGAAGGAATCCTCCATGTCAGGCGGAACTGGCAAGATACGGAGGGCGGATCAGTTTCGCCCAAGTGCGGTTCCTTCGGGACTATTCCATTGCCCTGTAGCGTCGGCCTGGCATTGATGTCGCTCCAGAAGGCAAACACATTTGGCGGCCCCTTCGTTTTCTTCGGGAACGATCCGGAATTTCCCGTAAGCGCAAAAATCATCAGGGACGGCCTCTATGAAGCGATGGCAGTGATAGGTATCGATGAAGCCCATCGGATCGAACGGTATATCGGTTTTCATAGCTGGCGAGCCTTTGCTAACTCGAATCTTCGCCGCCGCGTTTCCGATTCCAACCTGAGACACGTTACGCGTCACAAACAGGCGAGCATGACCGAACGGTACGACCGGTTGCTTGACTCCGATCTCGTGGCCGTACGCGAGGCTCAAGGCGATCTCGTCGGATCATTCTTATCGTGAAAAAAAACTTTACATTGAGAGTGCATTTCCGTATCATTACGGCGTGTGTGGGCAACTGCAACGTATTGTAAGGAGTCTTGAGGCGTATGAGGCATCCGGCATCCATTGAGAAGACCCGGCGCGTCGAAGGAATCTACCGCTCCTTCGCCCTTGAACATGGCAAGGACGGCTCGCTCGATGAGGTGCGGAAATACTCCAAGGGAATGGATGAAAAGCAAATTATCGCCTTGTCGAAGCCCCTCGCGGTGAGCCGTGCCAAGGTATGGAACTTCCTTGAGGTATATGACCTGAGCGTCAGTTTCGTTGCACGTTTTCTCGGCAGGAACGAGAAAAATTTCCGCAGGCTGATTTCGAAGAAAGCCCCGCCTCTCGGATTGGTTGACGTTCCCCTCGATCTACTCCGGATCGCATTGGATTCCGGAAAGCTGAAACCAGGTCCGAAAGGGTACCGGGAAGAAAGCGATGCCGCCACTGAAGCGTCCTATCGCCGCGCGGCGCGCCTTGTCGCATCCATTCCCGAGCTTGTCGAGAAAACATGTCATGGGGACCCGGAGAAGACTCGTCGAGCCATCTCCGATCCTGATTGGTTTGAAGACTATTTCTGGAGGGAGGGCTGCGGTATCGGAAGAATGAGAATGTAGATTTCCCAGTAAAGGACCGTTCGTCGGTCGCGATCCACCGGCAAAGCCGGGCGTGGTCGTCGGCCGTTCGAGGGCGCTCCTGCCAAGGAGCGCAGGTATAGAGACCGACCATCCGAAAGGACTGTTCGAAAGCCCATGCTCGCCGTAACGGAAGGGCAATGGACGAGTAGAAGAGCGGCTCCGCCAGGAGTACGCAAGGCACGTGTCGCTGACCCTCCAGACTCAGGCAGCCGGCCCGTATGGGCGGGTACTTGATTCCTTGGAGGATCGCCATGAGCGACCCCGTTACGATTCTGACCGTGAACGAATTCGCCAACCTTCTCAATGTGAATGCCCGCTGGCTCTATCGGGAGATCAAGCGCGGCGAGCTCCCCTGTCTGCGTATCGGCCGGGCAATCAGGATTGACCGGGATGCTGCCCTCGTCGCGTTACGGGGCTCCAGCCCGAGCGGACAGGAGGTGCAACATGTGTGAGGCCAAGACGGGAGATACGGGAGCGGAAGATCCCACGCTTCTGCAGGTACTTTCGGCGATGAAGGAATCCTTCGAGAACGCACCGGCATTTGGATCGATAGGGCTCCATGTATTCTTCGTCGATTCCAGGATCGTTCGAATCGAGAAGATTCAAGCCGAAAGCTTCAAGACGCCGTAAGGATAGCGATTCCGGGTTCTCCGGAAAGGTCGAAGCCCGGCCCCGGGCATCGCTGTCGTGGCAATACGTAGGGGTGCCACGGAGCCGGAAACTTCGACATCGCATTGCCTGTCTTGGTGGAATGGGGCAGGCGCGTTCTCCACAATAGGGTGCTTTCAATAGTCACCCAGAGGCCCAGTATATGCTTGATACGATGTTTCTGAAAGCCACAGAGGACATGATCGAATCGATGCCGATATGGCCGACTCTCTTTCTCAATAGATACCGGCTTCGCGAGAAGAAACGATTCCGGACGCTAGTCGTTAAGAGGGCCGGCAAAGGCGGAATCATCGTCGGTATATCGATTCCTCAACTTCTTTGGGGCAGCTCGGTGCATGAATACATACCCCGAGATTCTGAAATGCTAAGGAGCGAAATGAAGGGAATCTTCAAAGGATTAGGAGTCGGTGTGAAGGATATCCGCAAGCTGGAGGTTGTCCGGCTGGATTTGTGTCGGAATATCGTTACCCGTCATACCGCTGCCGATCATGTCATCCAGGCTGCGCGCTATCGACCACGACGGGCGAAAACCGCGCACTTCAATACCGAAACGGCACATGTGTGGTGGAATAAAAACCGACGCATCGTCGTCTATGACAAAGTTAAGCAAGCGCGAATCAAGAAACCGCGCAACTTGACCCGTGTCGAGCTCCAGTTACGGAACGTCAATGAAGTTCGCGAGTGCGCAAGTGTCTTCTCGTTCGATGACGTGCTCTCGATGGATTGGAAGCGCGCCAACTCCATTCTGCATGCTAATCTTGCGCTCGTCGTCGATGTGCCGCCCTTCCCGCCGGCGCCGGACGCTTCGGCGATATGGGAAATGGCCCAGAAGGTGCGGAAGCGTGACACGGCCCCCTACTTCATGGCCCTCTACCTGGCCAGCCGGATGAACCTGGATCCTGAGGATGTTGATGCGATGAACGAACAGCTTCGTCAGCATTACCCGCCTCGTGCCTGTTCCCGCTTACGTCGCGGAATCTTGTCCCCTTTAGCAGTTGCACGTATGGATGACGTCTTCCGGAAGGAAGTCCTCGACAGGATTCTCGATCCGCCGCCGGAGGTTGCCTGACGACTCGTCCCTCGCTGTCATTGAGCGGTAATTTCCGCTTAATGGCACCTTAGTGAGAATGTAACATTGGGGAAGGTGCGTGGGCATATTGCCCATTGCGCCTTCCCTGATGTGCCGCAAGCACTCGCGAGGCCCCTAATCCATAGACCGCCATGGTATGTCGTTCATCGCTACTGATGCCCGTCCGGAAACTGTCCAAAGTTTGTTTTGACAACTCGCTCCATTCGGTTTAATCTCGTATCGATCAATCGATGAGGGGTGGAATCCTTCCTCGAAAAGACGGGAAAACAATGAAAAATCTAGCCCATTTCATGTCTGCTGCAGGGTTTTCGCCCAATGAGGCACAGCTCGAGGCCATCCTCCATGAAAGCGGTCCATTGTATCTCCCTGCAGGCCCGGGCTCCGGCAAGACGCGCGTCCTCCTTTGGCGAACCTTTAATTTGATCGTTTTTCGCGGCGTTGATCCGGGGCGGATCTTCCTTTCGACCTTCACGGACAAGGCCGCCAGGCAGCTTGAAAGCGGCCTTCTTTCCCTTCTAGCCGTGGCGGGCGATGAGCTGGGTATGCCCTTCGATACCACCGACCTTTACGTGGGCACCCTCCACTCCCTCTCTGCCCGCCTCCTCGGCGACAGGCGCTTCCAATCTTCCGGAGAGCGGCCGCGGCCTCCCGTCCTCCTGGACGAGCTCGGTCAGTTTCTCTTCCTCTACCGAGGCGAGGGCAATCGTCGTCTCCTCGAATATGCGCGGTCCGAACTCGGTCTTGCCGAGCCGAATGACTTCTATCTCCGGGTCCAGTCCTGTTTCCGTAAGGATCCAGCCTATGCCTCGCGGTTCGAAGCGACGGAATTCCTTGTCTCCTTTTTCAATCGTGTATCGGAGGAAGCGCCCATTCTGGATGACTGGAAGCGGCGGGCCGAGGAGTTAGAGTTGGCCGACTACCATGAGGGCATCAGGCTCCTTCTCGATCTCTATGGCGCCTATCGCGAGAGCCTTGCAGATAGCCGGCGGACGGACTTTGCCCTGATACAGCGGGCGGCCTGCGAACGCCTCGAGTCCTTGCCTGCCGGCACTGCGGCCTTCGAGGAAGTAATCATCGATGAGTACCAGGATACGAACACGGTTCAGGAGAGGCTGGTCTTCGACCTCGCCGAAGGGTCGAGGAAGCTGACGGTGGTCGGTGACGATGACCAGGCGCTTTATCGCTTCCGCGGGGCGACAGTCGAGAACTTCGTGCGTTTCCCCGAGCGTGTTAAAACCCGATGGGGCCTGGATGCCCATGCCGTGCCGATCACCAGGAACTACCGTTCACGCGGCGACATTGTTCGTTTCTATGGCGAGTCGATGGAGATCGACGACTGGAATTCCCCGGATGGCACGGTCTCCTATCGAGTGGACAAGACGATCATCGCAAGCCGCGGCACCGACGGACCGGCGGTATATACGACGAACAAGGCCACGGTCGACGATGCTGCCAGACAGGCAGCCGAGCTCGTTGAGAGGATTTTGGCCTCGGGCAAGGTCGATGATCCGAACCGCATCGCGTTCCTCTTCCCGAGCGTAACGACAAAGGCACCTGCCGCTTTCATTGCCGCGCTCGAGGCTCGGGGCATCAAGACCTACGCTCCGCGCGCCGGGAACTTCCTGAACTGTACTGAAGCCCTTGTTACCTTTGGCCTAATAGGTAAGGTAATAGGTTTCGGCCGTGCGGGATTCATGAACAAGGATTACCGCGCCTGGAACGAGCAGGCAGAAGCCGAAGCCGAACGTCTCGTCGATTCCGATCAATCGCTCGCGGCTTTCATCAAGGATCGCCGCGCCGAGCTTGCAAGATCGGCGAAGGATTACGAGCTCCTCTCGGACCTTGCCGCTGCTCGCGGCTGGAGCCTTGAGGGGCCGTATCGACGCGCCCTCATGAAACGAGACCTGGGCGACGTGGGAGGGCTTTCTGAGAAGACCCGGCGATCCATCCTTTCGCGCCATTTTGATTCGATCGCGGAACGGCGCGAAGAGGAAGGGAAGCCCCTTGCCCTTGAGTATGTCCTCGCGCGCGCAACGGGCCTCGATTGGTCCCTCCTCGATCTTTTCTATCAGCTTTGCGCCTTCGAACCCCTCAAGGGTTGGTTTGACCTGGCCGAAGGACTTCTGGGGCCGATAGACGAAGGTCCGATCTGCAACCTTTCGATGATCTCGAATTATCTCGCGCGTTTTGGCGACGAGTATGGCGAATTCATCGGCCCTGGCCTTGCCGGCGGGGGATTGGCGAGGCTTTTCTTTGGCTCCTATCTCGGGGTCCTCTACAAGATGGGCCAGGGCGAGTACGAAGATCCCGAAGATCCCTTCCCCAGGGGGCGCGTTCCCTTCCTGACCATCCATCAGTCCAAGGGCCTCGAGTTCCCCATCGTCTTCGTGCCCAACACCATCCGGCGCGCCCGGCCGCGGGCCTGCGACGAGCTCATCGAGCCCCTCCTCTCCGGGGCCGACGGGCATGGCAATGTCCGAGAGCCAAGGGATCGGCGCGGAGTTTTTGACGAGGCAAGACGCTTCTATGTCGCCTACTCCAGGGCGGAGAACCTCCTCGTCGTCCCCCGAGCTTCGTACTATACGGGAGCGGAGGCCGACCATCTTCTCAGGAATGCCCCGGATATCTCGACGCTCGATCCTCTAACCCTTCCGACCGCGAAGGGCGCGGGAAGCGATCTGCCGAGGAACTACTCCTACACGGGGGACTATACCTTCTACAAGCAATGCCCAAGGCGCTACATGGTCTTCCGGAAACATGGATTCGCTGGATCGAGAACCCAGCAGATGGTCTTTGGCGTTCTCGTCCACAGGACGATCGAGGATCTTCACCTGAAGCTTCTCGAAAGAATGGAGGCGAGTCGTGGCTAACGCAGGGCAGACACCTCTTCCTCGACGTGCGCATGTCCCGGAGCCTTTTCCGGGTGACGAGATGGAAGCTTTCATCGTAGGCGTTTTCGAAGACGAGCTTTCCCTGATCGAGGAGGAGACCGGAACTCGTCCAAACGCGCTCGCACGGACCGAGGCCCTGCGGCAGGTTCTCCTGTATTGGCGGAAGCTTCATTACACCGCCGAGCGCGTCGAGGAGACCGAGGTCCACCTGGTTCTCCCGAACCGGGAGAGCCCCGGAGGCAAACGGTACAACCTCGAAGGCGTGGTCGACATCGTCGCTGATGAAGACGGGACAAGGATGTATGACCTCAAGACCCATGAGCCCGAATATGTCCTCGCCCATCCCGAGGAATACGCGGCCCAGCTCGAGGTTTATGCCACGATCTACGAGGAGCTCAAGGGACGGAGGATAGATGGTACGGGCATCATCTCCACCGCCTTGCCCGCGCGGCTTCGCAGCGCCATACGTTCCGGCGACGATGCCGCGATCGAGAAGGAGCTATCGGCCTGGGAGCCCCTTATCAAGATGCCCTTCACGCGGGAAGCGCGGAAGGAGACCATCGAGGATTTTGGCAGGACGGTCGACGCCATCGAGGACGGCCATTTCCCCCCGATGCCGCCTGAACGCCTCGACGAGGATTTTGCCGGAAAGGGCAGGAGCTTCGGGAACCGTGTCTGCCAGAACTGCGATGCGCGATTCTCCTGCTCCTCGTACCGGTACTGGCGTCTTGATGGAAAGAAATTCCGGAGTGACAACGTGCTCGACTATTTCTCGCTCGCGGAGAACCGCGAGGAGGATGAGGAATACCGCTATATCGCCGGAATGGCGAAAAGTGACACCGCAACCGACGCTGATAGCGACGATTGACTAGGAAGGGAAACATGAACGACGAACGGAAAATTATGCCCGAATCCCCTGCCCTCGAGGAGAGACTCCGTGTCCTCAAGGAAACCATACCTGAATGCTTCAGCGAAGGTCGTCTCGATTCTGACAAGCTCAAGGACGTCCTCGGCGAGGATAACCTCGATGCGGGCCAGGAGAGGTACGGCCTCAATTGGCCGGGGAAGCGCGAGGCACGCGCCCGCGCTTTCAAACCATCGACCATGGCTCTCCACTATGCCAAGGGAGAGGGAGTCAACGAAAAGACGACGAAGAACCTCATCATAGAGGGCGAGAACCTCGAAGTTCTGCGTCTTCTCCTTAAGCCCTATCGCGGCCGCATCAAGATGATCTATATTGATCCGCCATATAATACGGGGAATGATTTTATATACGACGATAAATTCGCCGAAGATTCAACTAAATATGAGATTCGAGCGGGATTGCGAGGGGAAGATGGCATTGCTTTGCAGACTAATCGTAGAAGCTCAGGCAGATATCATTCAAATTGGCTGTCGATGATTTATCCGAGGCTCATGCTCGCTCGAGAGCTATTGTCCGACGATGGTATATTGTTCATTAGCATAGATGGAAATGAAGAAGCTAACCTCGTAAACGTTGCCTCCGAAATATTCGGAGAGGAGAACCATATCTGTAGCTTCGTTTGGCAAAAACGATATGCTCCTCCGCCCGACACAAAGGAGATTGGGTTTACTCACGAATCGATAATTGCTTTTAAGAAAAGCGAAAAATTCGTTAGGAGCCTTCTGCCTCTTTCTGAAGAACAAAAGGCAAGATATAAAAATCCGGATAATGATCCTAGGGGCCCCTGGAAGGCAGCGGATTACACATGTCGCTATACGTATACAGAAAGACCCAATTTGTACTATTCGATTAAGAATCCGAATACCGGAAAAGATATTTGGCCTAAAAAGACACGGGTTTGGGCGAACTCAAAGGAAGTTCATAGACAAAACGAGATCGAAAAACGAATATGGTGGGGGTCTGATGGCAATAATGATGTTCCTGCATTAAAAAACTTCCTTTCTGATATTCAAGCTGGGATTATGCCAACATCTTTGTTGCTACATGAAAAAGTTGGACATACCGATGAAGCAACGAAAGAATTACGAGAGTTGATTCCTGAGGTTAAATTTACTCCAAAACCAACTAGGTTGATAAAATACCTTATGTCAATATCCTCATTGTCGCCTGATTCGGTAGTTCTGGATTTCTTTGCTGGTACTGGTACAACTGCGCAAGCTGTTCTCGAAAAGAACGTTGAAGATGGTACATATTGTCAATTCGTCCTTGTACAAATACCTGAGCCCATCTCTGAGGAATCCGAAGCGCGAAAAGCGGGCTACGAAACGATAGCCGAAATTACAAAAGAGCGTATAAGGCGCGCCATAGGCAAAATAGATGAAGAGAAAGGGAAGCTTTCTCGTAATGATCTTGGCTTTCGAGTCTTTAAACTTGCCCCGACGGGCTTCAAGAAATGGGCTGACTATTCGGGGACAAGCATGGAAGAGTATGAGAAACAACTCGAGCTCCATCTTGCGGATACTGATTCGAAGTTGAAGGAGTCCGACCTCGTCACGGAAATCATGCTTCGCGAGGGCTTCCCCCTGGATTCTTCCGTTGAGCAAATAAAGGACGGAGAGCTTGTCATTTACAGGGTTTCGTCGGAAAGCTCGGGCCACAAGCTCTTCATCTGTCTTGATGAAAGGCTCGGAGCCAAGCTTTCCACGCGCGCCTTCGAGAGGCTCGGAGTGGCGACCGAGGATGTCTTCATCTGCCGTGACGAAGTCTTGACCGATCAGGCCAAGCTCCGGATACGCGAACTCTGCCGCCTTGCTACGGTGTAGGAACGAAGATGGGCAAACCAATCCTTCACTTTGACGCCAACCTCGAGCACCAGGCTCTGGCCGTCGCAGCGGTGGCCGATCTCTTTGATGGCATTATCGCATCGAAGCCCGAGTTCTCGATCGAGGACGCCATCATTCCGAATCTCCCTTCCGGAGAAATTCTCGACGAGGAGCTCCTCCTCTCAAACCTGAAGACGGTCCAGCGGCGTATGAGGTCCATCGAGCCAGGTTTTCCCGTCAGTCAACGACTCGAGCTGGACGAGGGCCTTCCCCTCGCTATCGATGGCCTCGACAGCGCCTCGACGGTTTCCTTCCCTTCCTTCACGGTCGAGATGGAGACCGGAACGGGCAAGACCTACTGTTACCTGCGGACGATGCACGAGCTCTATGAGCGATGTGGCTTTACGAAATTCGTGATTGTCGTACCTTCTATCGCGATCTTCGAAGGCGTGGCGAAGTCCCATGATCTGACAAAGGAACATTTTGCTTCCCTCTACGGGAACGAAAGGCCGCCGCTTGTCCAGTATGATGGAGCCCATGTTTCAGAGCTCCGTTCCTTCGCTTCGTCGTTTAAGCCGGTGATCCTTATAACAACCCTCGCGGCTTTCAACAAATCGACCAATGTCATCTACAAGGCGAGCGACAGCCTGCCGGGCGAGTTTCTTCCGATCGAGTACCTCTCAAGGACTCGTCCCGTCGTGATTCTTGATGAACCGCAGAACTATGGGAGTGAAAAGGCCAAGATGGCGATCCGTCGCCTCAATCCCCTCCTCAGCCTTAGGTACAGCGCCACGCACAAGGAAAATCCGAATCCGGTCTATCGACTTTCGCCCTTCGAAGCCTTCAAGCGCGACCTCGTCAAGAAAGTGGCAGTCGCCGGTTTTTCACTGGAGGGCGCCGTTAGGAGAAATGAGTTTCGCCTTCTACGTGTCGACCGTACACGTCAGAGCGCCGTTCTCCTTGCTACCAAGGACAAGGATGGGAAATTCGAGCCTGGCGAGGTTTCGATAAAGCAGGACCAGGATCTTGAAGAGAAGACCAAGAATCGCGCCTATCGCGGAAAGCTCGTTCATAACATCGATTTTGCCAATGGCACCATTGAGTTCACGGACGGCACTTTCCTTTCCGTAGACGAGGTCGTGGCGGGATCGGATCGAAAGGATCTTGTACGCGCCCAGATCCGCGAGACCGTCTCGACCCATTTCCGGCGTCAGGCAGAGCTCAGAACCCAGGGCATCAAGGTCCTTTCCCTCTTCTTCGTGGACAAGGTAAAGAATTTCCTTGATGAGGATGATGGCTACATACGCCTTATCTTCGACGAAGAGCTCAAGCGCGCCATGAAGCGGGAGCCCGGGCTTGCTGGAATGAAACCCGAGGATTTGCGTGTCCACTATTTCGCATCGGTACGGAAGAAGAGACGCGGAGGAGAAGAGGCCGAAACCTTCCTGGACGAGATCGGTGGAACGGCAGATGAGAAGGAAGCTGAGAAGCGGGCTTACGACCTGATCATGCGGGATAAAGAGACCCTGCTTTCCCTGGAAGAGAAGAAAGCCTTCATTTTCGCGCATTCGGCCCTCCGTGAGGGATGGGACAATCCGAATGTCTTCCAGATTTGCTCGCTCAATGAAGCGAAGGCCGAGACTAGGAAGCGGCAGGAGATTGGGCGAGGTTTGCGTCTTCCCGTCGATCAGGACGGCAACCGGGTCATCGATGGAGCGGCGAACGTACTCACCGTCATTGCGGCCGAAAGCTATGCGAGTTTTGCTCGCGGACTTCAGGAAGATTACGAGGAAGACGGTCAGGTTGACCGCGTACCGATTGCGAACGCGAAACGGAATCCCGTGCGGAGGAACGAAGCCGTCTTCCACTCGCCCGAGTTTGAACGTTTTACGAAGCTCCTCTCAACGCCGGCCCATTTCAAGATAGACTTCAACACCGAGGATTTCATCGATCTTGCGGTGGAAGGCGTTACAAGGCACTTCGAGCTCCCCTTGCCCAGGATCGAACTTCGCAAGGGCTCATTCGGTTTCGTCCGTGTCGAGTTCACCTTTGAGGAATACTTCGTTCGTGATTTCATGGGAACGAAGAGCGGCGTCGCCCGCCTCAAGGTACGGGCGGTAGAAACTCTCGGCTCAAAACTTATCCTTGAAGGCGAGGTACTCCTCGCGGAAGGCGAAGGACTTTCCTCGAAGCTCGATGACAAGTACCCCTTCCTCGAGTCATATATCCTCGACAGGTTCGAGGGGAAGGGCGAGGATGTCAGGGCGGTTTTCGCCAACGGACATTCCATCGATCTTCATGATACGGAGACCCTTGTCGAGACCATGGCAACCGATGGGCTCCTCCATAATATCGAGACAAAGGGCGAGCGTTTCCCTCTGCCGAACATCGTCGCCCGGGTGTCGCGGGCGACGGGTTTGACCCGCCGCACCGTCTTCGAGATCTGGAAACGGGTACCGAAGAACAAGAAACAGTCGATCTTCCTCAATCCGGAAGGCTATATCGACCGATTCTCCAAATTCCTTGCGGATGTGGTAGGCGACTATGTCGCGAACGAGCTCCAGTTCCTACCGGGGCCAGCTGATGATAGTGGTAGCGGCACGAGTTCTCCTGGAGAGCTTTGGGGCGCACCTGGCACACGGGCCGCCGCGGAACATGCCGTCCCCTACTCGGCGCCGGCACATGACCCCACCACGACGGTCCTCCTCGAAGCCCCGGAGCAAGCCTTCCCTGACCCGGCAGCTGCAGTCGCCTCGGAGCTCGTGCCTGTGGGGCCGCGAGCCCTTTATGAGGCGATCCAAACTGACTCCCTTGTAGAACGCCGCTTCGTAGAGGATAGGCTTGAGGCTGATGCGGCTCCGGTCCTCTACTACCTGAAGTTTCCTTCCACTTTCAAGATCAAGCTTCCCAAGGTCATTGGCGGGAACTACAACCCTGACTGGGCGATCTGTCTCGATCCGTCTACCGGCAGGAGCTGGATCGTACGGGAGACCAAGGGAAACGAGGATATCGAGAAGCTCCGCTTTTCGAGCGAGGCGAGGAAGGTTGTGTGCGGCTTCAAATACTTCAAGGCTATCGGCCTCGATTATGCCGTCGTGAACGACCAGAGCGTCGACTGGCTCTCTCCGCGGCTCATGCCATACAAGATTGGAATACGGAACGTTAGGAACGAATAGGCTATGGTTTTTCATTGTTCCCGATGATTTTGATACGACATACGACAGGTAGGTTCCCGTTGTCCTCCATACTCAAGAAAAATGGAGGACAACGGGTGTCGTTATATCAGGAGCAGAATCCGCAAGCGTTCGACCCACAAAGGGACAAAGTTCCTTTTCTTGGCGCTTGTACCATGGGAGGATTCGATGCCAATCGCTTCACGGATCAGGCTGGGCAAGGTATCGCCATCGCGCAATCACGATGCCTCTGCCAGGACCCGCCCTGCGGATGCCTGGGAAGAACGATGGTGGTTCCCCATCGGATCGATTACGCGGATCGGTGAAGGCGTCTTCAGGTGGCATTGTGTCGCGAGTGAACCTGATTCGGGACAGGTCTTCGTTTTCTCGGGGCGACTGTGTCTCGAGGATGGTGTCGGCTACCTCCTCGACGAGGATACGGATGAAGGGAATGTTGATGAAGATCCTTGCCGGAACTGGCTCGATAATCTCGCGCCCTTTCCCTATGCTCATCTATTTTTCGATGGGACCATGGACTTTGAAGATTCTGAAACCGGCCCATGGTTCTGCATCCACTGCCATTATGGCAAGGATCGAGCTTCCGTAGAGGCTGCCTGCGAAACGGACCTCGACAGGGTTGCTTTCTTCTAAAATGCGGTCTTGGCATCAATAGAAGGTGGAGCGATGAGAAAAATCCTGTATGTCGATATGGATAACGTTCTCGTGGATTTCCAGTCCGCATTTCCTTCAATCGATCCGCGACTGCTCGAAGAATATAAAGATCATATGGACGACGTGCCTGGCATTTTTTCGCGGATGAAGCCCATGGAAGATGCCGTGGAAGCCTTTGGGCTTCTTGCGGACCGTTACGACGCCTATATCCTTTCGACTGCCCCATGGAACAATCCGACGGCATGGTCGGACAAACTCCTCTGGGTCAGGGAGTATCTCGGAGAGAAAGCTAAAAAGAGGCTGATCCTCACCCACCACAAGGGCCTGAACTCAGGCGACTACTTGATCGATGACCGGACGAAAAGCGGAGCGGATCGGTTCAAGGGCGAGCTCATCCTCTTCGGGAGCGAGCGATTCCAGAATTGGCGAACCGTCCTGGAGTACCTCCTTCCTAATGGATAGCACGCAATGTTGATACTCGTAGCGATCTTCAGGGCTTTGCTTTCCGAATGGAAAGTCGCTATGGTTTCCTCGTAGCCGATCGCAGTTCTCATGAGGCATTCCCCTTATTAATACCTATTTCCGCAAACAGAGGTGAAGGGATGCCAGAAACAGGGATATGCTTTCAGCGACCGGTTACAATCCGCCGCAATCGGCTGAGATGGCCCCTGCCCCAGACAAACGTTAACCTTGGGAACGACGGTCCATGGTGGATTCCTTTCGGGTATGTCGTCAGGCGTTCCGATGCTTCCTTCCGTTGGTGCCTGCTTGAGGAGTGCCCGGATACTGGCGAAAAAAGGCTCGCAAGCGGTCGTCTTGGCATTTCCCAGGGCGTTGGAATCCTTCTCGACAGTGAAGTTGAATTGTACCCGGTCGATCCAGGCTTCTCATATGATGAGATAGGGGACTGCATCGATTTCCCTTTCGCTCATCTGTTTTTCGATCCGGCCGGTAGCATTGGAAACGCTCCCATGGGAGTCTGGTATTGTCTCCATGGACACATGAAGGCGAGGCGTGATGAAGTCGAGACGCTCTGCTCGCCAGGCCGCCTGCATCGATTGATCTGCGGATTCGACCGCATCGAATCGATCTGGTGCGCGGTCGAGAGCGAAGACAGCTATTGGCGTTTGGGGCCATAGACAGCGGCTTTTCCCGAACGGGTGGAAAAGAATCGGTCGCGACCAAAATTACCGTACGGTAAAATTCAATCATTTATTGATTAAAAATTCCCGATCGGTAATAATGTATGCATGGATCGAATCATTCCCGATGCTGCCGAGTTCGGAGCGATACTTCGGCAACGGCGCAAGGCTCGCGGCTACACCCAATCGCAGATCGCAGCCCTCTGCGGTACTGGCGTCCGTTTCGTTTCCGACCTAGAGAACGGCAAGCCGACTGCAGAGCTCGGAAAGGCCCTTGCAGTCGCGCAGGCCCTCGGAATCGACATTGTCGCCAGGATGAGGGGAGAGTAATCGTGAGGTTAAAGGTACTTCAATTCGGCGAACTCATAGGCTGGCTCGAGTCGACTGCCGATCGTGGCGTTATCTTCCGATACGACGAGAGCGCCTTATCAAGGCCAGAAACGCGCCCACTATCGGCTTCTCTGCCTCTCCGCGGGCGTGAGTATCCTCAGTCCCAGGCGGTACCGTTTTTTGCCGGCCTCTTGCCTGATGGCGAGCTCAGGCGTCGCATCGCGGACTATCTCCATATATCGGAGACCTCGACCCTCCGCCTCCTCGAGGCGCTCGGCGGCGAGTGTGCCGGCACGGTCAGTCTTGTCCGTGACGATCCTGAAAGCGAAGGTATTGAGTCCGAGGTCGGAAAGCCCTGGTACGAGGAGATCCCTCATGAGGAACTCGAGGCGATGATCAGGGAAGCGGATCGCCGCCCCCTCCTTTTGCCCTCGGGTGACGCCCGGCTTTCCCTGGCAGGCGCCCAGGAGAAGATTCCCCTCCTTCTGAAGGAAGGTCGATGGTATCGACCGCGAGGGGGGGCGCCCTCGAGCCATATCCTGAAGCCCGGCTCTTCGGCTTACCCTGATATCGTGTCCAATGAGTTCGCGAGCATGCGCTTGGCTGCCGAGCTTGGCCTGACGGTCGCACAGGTCGATATGATCCAGTTGGGTCGCCCTGTCCTCGTTGTGCGGCGTTACGACCGGACCGAATCCCAAAATGGAAGCATTGCGCGGATACATCAGGAAGACATGTGCCAGGCGCTCGGAATCATGCCCGACGGAAAGTACGAGGCCGATGGAGGCCCCGGATTCGCGGATATCGCCCGCCTTGTCCGGACTCTCTGCGTTGATCCGCTCGCTGATCTGGAAGCCCTTATCGACAATGCGATTTTCAACGTGCTTCTCGGGAACTGCGATGCTCATGGCAAAAACCTCTCTATTCTCTATCGCGAATCCGGGGCGGGGCTTGCTCCCTTCTATGACTTGGTCGCGACAACGGTCTGGCCCGAGTTGTCTACCCGCCTGTCGATGCGATTCGGAACGGAATACAAACTCGAGAAACTTCGTTCCGATGATCTAGACGCTTTCGCCAAGGAGATCGGCGTGAAGCCGGCTCTCGTCCTCTCGCATGCCCGAAAACTCGCAGAGGCCGCTGAAGCCGCGTGGCGCGCCATTCGAGAACTGATCCCACTCGCCAATGCCCAGGACCTCATCGATCGCATGGAAAAGGGCTGGGACTCCCGCGCGAACCGGCTGGGGTTCAAGGAATGATCTTGTGGATCTTGTGAGAAAACGGCAAATACCGGGAGGTCGCGATACTACCTCCCATAAGCTCAAGCCCGAGACCGTGGAGCTCATCCTGGTCATGACGGCCAGCGGCGAGTCAAGCGCCTCTATCAGGGCTGCCATCAAGGGACGGTGGGGAGTAACTGTCCATCCGAATCTCATCAGTTACTACCGGCGAACGCGGGCTGCGAGGATCGCCGAGTTGGGCGAGGCGCTGATTGAAGAAGCGAGGGAGAACTATGCCTTCGCGTCACTGACTGAACGAATAGGAGCTTTAAACGATATTGCGACGCAGGAAATCGAGAATCCAAACGGCGGCTCGGCAAGGACGATCGTGAATGCGATTACCGGGATCGGCGATGCGTTATTCAAGTCCGAATTGATAACTATCAGGGCAAGGGAAATCGCCTATAACGTCGAGCGGTCGGAGAGCCAGGAACTGATACTGCAGGAGCTCGAGCGACGGTCGCACATCCCCACGTCCGAGAAAGGCGGATCGGCATCCAGAAAACTGTGAGACGCGACTGTGAGAAATGCCGCTTGACAGGCCAGTATAATACAGTACAGTAGGGTTGAAAGGTTCGAGATATCTCCTTCACGGAGCGATACTTGAAGACACTGTAGTACCAATTGGCAATAGCTTGAGGTGCTAGTGCCGAGAGGCATGGAGGTTCAAGTCCTCTTCGCCGCATGCAAGGGAAGCGACCGACCAGCGATGGTCGGTCGTTGCATTTTAAACGCAGTTCGGAGGGGACTTGAGGCGC
>Ga0209098_1000523_pt1 | contig 42111 bp, 51 predicted proteins | sample AD_JPNHW1_MetaG_FD_184429 | JGI IMG/M metagenome (GOLD analysis project Ga0209098, IMG submission 184429) | Active sludge microbial communities of municipal wastewater-treating anaerobic digesters from Japan - AD_JPNHW1_MetaG (SPAdes) (version 2) | ecosystem: Engineered > Bioreactor > Anaerobic...
AATTAATGAATTTGTAGCAGGTGCATACGACTTTAGAAAGGTTAAAGTACCTGGGTAATGAGATTTTTCAGAATTGATTTTAGGGACATAAATTTTATTCGTTTCATTAACATAAACATCCACGCCCATTTCTAAATTACAGTGTGCATTTGGAGATGTTGCTGACCATACACCATCTGTTATAATTCCATATCCAGCATATTTTCGTAACTGAATAAAATCGTATTCAAAGTATGTATTTTCTTCAGTATGTTTAAACCATATTGTTAGTGTAGCGCAATTACTTGCGTCAAAATACATCTCTCCTTCTGTTATTGCACCAGAAACTGGATATTTTAAATATTGAGATACAGTTGTCATATAATTGCCATAACGTACCCAAATTTTATTAGCTGAACTTATATTTGTTCTAAATCTAATTTTAAAATAACCAGCCGTTAACAATTCCCCTGGTGTTACTCCACCCTGCAAGTAATAATAAGTACCATCTCCTTTTGTTGTAAAATCTATTCTTCCATGCCTGCCACTCCATCCATTAATTGCGTCATTTACTATTGTTTGTGTTACTTTTGTCCAGTTAGTTGAAGGAATAAGTGGGTCTGGTACTCCGTCTGCGTTTGTATCTATAAATGTACCTTCCAAACTTGCAGATAATACTGTTGAATCAAGAAAGTTGTTGTCTGGTACTAATCCATAGACTTTTGTTCCGTAACCCATTGATAATGGTATATCTGCCAAAAGTCTATCAGCACTTGAATAACATTTTATACGAGCAATTTTACCTGCAAAAAATGCAGCTCCATTTTTCCCAATATATAAAATATTTCCTGAAATACTATACAAACCATTCGGTGCTGTAAGTTCAGTAAATATAGTCCACGCATCAGAGCCAGATTGCGCATAAATTAAAACTTTAGCAATGTTTTGCACATAAGTTCCTGAAATTGTTACCACAGTAGAAGTTCCATTAAATACCAAGCAATTACTATCAACCAATGATGGCGCATTGTCAGCATTGCCGGATTTGTCAGTTAATTTATTTGTAGTAAAATTGAACGAATCCGACCAAAAAGACATCAATCCTTTCAGTCCATTTAGGTTCACATTTGAGCCAAGCTGTGCGCGGCAGTCTACCGCCATTGATAAGTTCTTTACGACTCCCATGGCCCGTTACTTAGCATAGCACCTATAAAGCCCTGTGGCAGTTGCTGCAGTCACCTTATTGACACGAAAATTCGTTGTCTTTCCCTGCGTCATCGGGTACCCGGCAACAACATTGCCATACTCATCTGTATAGTCAATCGTGCCATCATTTCCGGTGCATTCAATAAATGAAGGATAATCGAATGCTGTTTCACTTGTTGTCACCGACACACATCCGCCACAAACGCCTGAGTTTGTATTGCCAAGGCTGTTAACGCTCTGTGCCTTAAGAGGGGCATACCCTGTTACTGAAGCGAAAATTCCATATAACTCGCGCAGGAATTTATTATTGTTGACTGCTTTAGTGAGATCGATCATGGCTTATTATTTTCTTACAAAGAAAACTCATTACATCAGCATTATAAAGGACAAAAGAAGCAGCTACTTTGAGCTGCTTCTTTTAACATCATGCTATGTGATTCAATAACCGTGTAACCGCAATGGGGCCTCAATGTATCCATAATCTCTTGTAATAGAGAGGGACGACCATATATTGCCTTTCGCTCGTATAGTATAGTTATCAAAGGTTATCACATTGCTCATTTTAGGAACAATGGCTGCACATATGCAGTCTACCTGCTGGCATCCATCCCTGGGAAGATTAAAGGATATGGCAGAAATGAAACATCCATTGACAACGCAGATCGAGGCATCATTACAAACAGTTTGCACCGAAAGTTCTGTTTTGTATTTCATAATGTCGCCGGTTATAGGAGGCGCACCCCTTGCCAATACTGCCACCATGGCAAGCATCAGCATGACAAATAAGATTTTTTTCATTTTTAAAAGGTTAGTAGTAAAAGGGTTAATTGTAAGAGAAATCAAAAATAATCCTGTTAAGTTGGTAAGTAAAGGACATTTCAGAGTGTAGTTTTTTTCAAAAAAGCGCTGCATATACCGTTTTTTTCAAATTTTCGTAATTACATCTGCATTCAGCGCGGTGCGGGATAAGCAGAGGTTGAGTCGGAAATTAATCACGTATGCAGTACCGTTTTATACTCATATGTAATTTGTTGCCGGTTTAATTAGCGAATTACAAGCACCGGTTTTTAGACTGCGTAATTGAATAAAAAAAACTGTTTTTCTATAAAATGACAGATCCGCTCATGGGCATCATTACCCCTGTGGAATTATCAGGATTGAAAAACATACCGAGCAGTAAAGTATCCTGTGCATCGGTGCCATCGGTACGATATTCAAGAAGATCTTCTTCGGTTTCGGCCAGTTTTTCGCCACTCTTATCTTTTTGAAAACCGAGCGGACCTATTTTTACACCACAATGCTCCATCCCGAGAAGTAGCGCTTCATTGTTTGGCTTGTTATATTGAGGCATCAGATACTTCTGCCCCTTAAAAGCCTGATCAATTATATTATATTTCTCATGATGTTTGAGAGGATTCCCGAGATGTACCCTTTTAACGGTCCACTTATTTTTTTCAAATTGGTTACAGATTACGGATGCAAAATCTTCGTCGCTCACGGCATAATTACTTCCAAGAGCTGTGTTGTCATAGTAATAGATGACTTCACGAGTGTGATGATGTCGATAATATTCGCAGAAATCATCGACTAATTCGCGAAGTTTTCGCTGGTATTTTACGTAAAAAGACTTAAGTACCAATGCTTTTATACCGCGCTGCTGGCCGCATACTAGCCAATTTATGTTTGCATTGTAATCGAAAGCAACACAAATAGGCCGCGACAGGTCTACATCGGCATCCTGGCTGCAATCCATATCCTGCGCCTTATCTAAATCGTAGTCCAGGTTTTGCAGATAGCTATTATCATATGCTGTGTAATAGTGTACCGATTCGCGAAGGTTTGGGTAAAATCCGCCTTTAAGCTTACCGGGCCTGATGCACATGATTGAGGTCATGAATACCAGGGGAGGAAGGTCGCGCTTCATTTGTGCTATATACTTCTGGCCGAGCAGTTCAACATTTTCGATGGTTGACCATTCGCGATAGTACACTGCGATGCTTCGAAGCTGTGCCAGCCTGAGCCTATAAAACTTCAATGCCTCGTTATATTTACGTGTATTGAGATTTTTTACCCGATTTATTTCCTTCAGCAGCCATTTGATTGAGTCAATCACCTCCGGATCCATTTTATCCTTATAATTAAGAAACCAGGATCCTTTTTTGCTGGTTGGCATGTCTGAAGTGATGAGGATAGAATTCAGCCACGGACACTTTGACCACGGACCTTTGTATCCTCCGTTTGCCGGAAATGTTTCATCCTTCATTTTCTCGAAATCGAGAAACTTAGCTTCGTCGGCGAGTATATATTGAAGTGTGAGCGAGTTGGAACTCCCTGGAACATCCTGGCTGATAAGGTAGTTCACCGAACCATTGTACCAGCTTATCACATGATCGTAGCTCACAGGCTTTATAACAGGATCTTTGAAGCCAAGAGACTCGGGAGGCCGCCGGCCTATGACATAATGGATATTGCGCCTGAAGCCCATATCTTCGAGTGACTTTAACGTGCCAGGAATTGTGCGGGTGAGAAGTTGCTGGAATGTGGATCCGACGATACCGCCTCCGCTCCGGGGCATGTATTGAACATTTCGGAGCAACCAGGGAGCATTTATTCCATGTCCTTTACCAAAACGCCGTCCACCAACGATCACCGATGTGTGAGCAGCTATATATCGAAATTCAAGCTGTTTATCGTTATAATATACTTTCTTGTTCTCCATTGCTCACATCTTCACATTCTATGTCTTCAATTTCGATCTCATTCCTAAACTTAGTGATCAGTTTTTCTATCGTTTCTCGCTTGTTTTCCATCGGGATTTCACCTAACACCGAGATATCTCCGGTTGGTTCTATAGGTTGCGGATATATCTGATCCCAATCTATTTCTTCACCTTCGTTTTGATCGAGTTTATTATATTTCGCAAGCTTATCGATTGCCAGTATGAGCTCTTTAAGCTTATCACCTCCATAACTTTTACATTGTGCAATAGCATCCTTCAGCTCTTCGTTAACTACGTAACGGATCCATTCTTTACCGGCATTCCTGATATTAGGAAGGATAATTTTTAAATTAGAAATGTCAGCATATGCCTGGGTTTGTTTGATCCCAAATTGAGACATTAGCTCATCACGAAGCGTTACGTCGCTCATCGATGGATTATCGAGCAACCTGGTAAATGCAAAGCGATAGCGGCGAAGCTGATCTTTCTCATCCTGGTTGAGATGATCGAGCGATGCCAGATCGTCGAACATGATGGCCTGGAACTTATCCAGGTTCTTTTTAGGTCCCCGGTTCATGCTTTGTATATTTTACCAGTATCATCCTGTTGCCTAGCACAGGAGATCCATCGAGAATCACCTCAAATCCCGGGAAGTCTTCAACTGTCCACAGGCTTTTATGGCGCTCAAATTCATTATTATGCACATCCGTTTGAGGTATCCATAACGCCGGTGTGCCAATGAGCAGAACGCCGTTATTTTTCAGGGTGCGCTTCAACTTTTCAATCTCACAGAGACCATCCTCCTTAGTAAGATGCTCTATGACGTCAGAAAAAATGATCATATCATAGGTGAACTGAGAAGTAAAATCACGAATGTCGCTAATAACAACATCGTTATATTCGTCCCAGCAAGCGCTCTTATACTGCCTGAATCCTTCGACTCCGTCAACTATCGTTTTATAAGGCTTTACACCCATATCGAGCCACTGGCGAAATGCGGGGCCATAAATGCCATAACCAATGCCTACATCCAGTATACATGAGGGTTTTATTTTCTGAGCCTCACTGATCACGTGAGGCAGTAATACTACAGATCCTATTGGCATAACTAAAGTGTAATGTTATTAAGTAGTCCGGAGGCACAAAGCTTATTGAAAGCTTCGGCGTCGTCCGCCAAAATTTGCTTATGGCTTATTTTGCTGGTTGTTTGCTGGAAGTAGTGGTGTACACGGCTGCCAGGCGCATAAACTACCTTCATACCGGCCATCCGGGTAATTTCCTGCAACCAGTTATCACCATAATAAGTAACCAATGAATCAGGTATATACCCTATGGTATCGATAAGATCGGGGCGAAACATGAAGCAACAGCCAAGAATGTCGAGAGCCAAATGGTTTTTACCTCCCGGGTACGTGCCGAAATTAACCGGCAATGACTTACCATGCGTGGAATATGGGCACACAATACCTACCGTTGCGTCACTTAGCATCTCAATCATCGGCATATCCCAGTTCTTTATGAGCTCCAGGTCATTATTGAGCACAGCAATGTGATTTGCGCCTATGGCGCGAGATATTCTTATACCTTCGTTCCATGATGCATTGACACCCTTATTTGTTTCATGCCGGCGATATATTATCGACATGGCCGATTGTTTCATCATTTCATCAATGAATATTGGCGTGTCGTCGGTAGAAGCATCATCGATGAGGATCACTGTGAATTTACTCCTAGTGAGCGGAAGGCATTTAAAAATGTTCCTGGTGAATTCAAGTTGATTATAGACCGGTATCACGATGGCGAGGTCTAGTTCAGGAACTCGGTACCGGCAATCGAGGCCGGCAAATGTTACATCTTTTCCAGACTTGCCCATGGCCGGTTGATCGACCGGGCATGTGTTAATTTTCCAGCTAAAAGCATTAACCACACTCGTTTGAAACTTATCCTTACGGTTACAATTAGCATGAATGCTGTAATTTTCATCATGCTTGGTTCCCAACTTCAACCATCCATTTTCGTGCGGGTGAATGATGATCGGGATATTACGCTTTTGCACCTCAATACTGAAGTATATATCGGTCATATTGGTGTGAGGGAACCAGCTCATGTCGGGCCGGCATGTGTCGCTGTGCCATGCCAGCACACCGGTGCCTATTTCATGGACAAAAGTGAGCGGATAGGCCAATGAGTACACGAAATTCTTTGCCGTGTCGAAGTAATATGATTTTGTAGGCTTATCTTTATGAAATAACCTTCCGTGATTGCTTACCACAGCCTTGCGATGGGCGCGCTCGATGGTTGTAACCATCTGCTGCACATAGTCTGCTGGATAAATAATCTTATCATCTACAGTAAAAATGTACCCTTGTTGCAAGTTCACCCTATAAAACTTACCTACATCGCCGATGTCGCCCCACTCATCCTGGCTACGGTAAAGTTTTATTTTCTGGTGCCCAAGAAACTCAGGTACATTGATGAAATTATTTAGATAAAGATTGAGCTCATCACACTGCGGAAGGATCGTATTTATTGTATCGCGTAATGCGACGACACGCGACGGCATTGTCGCCATGTTGAATGTGACCTTTTCACCGTTAATCATGCGGCAGCTATTAAGCAGATTCGAGAAGTACCTGATAATCCAAATCGATGATACCGGCTTCGATCAGCCTGTCCCTTGTTTCGGACGTTATAGGAGTTTTCAGAGCGGCGAGCCTGGATAAACGCTGCTGTGTCTCCTTAATCCGCTTTTCGCGTTTGTCGCTGGACAGTTTCGGCACATCGTTGATGGCCCGAGATATGTAACTCCTGCAGGCGTTTATTTCTTTGCTTACATCGGTGATATTACCGGCATTGGCGGTATCTGGAATGGTATCGCTACCAGCTACGAAAGCATCAATTCCGTTCCATCCGGAAGATATGACGTCGTCGAATTCAACAACCTTTTTGCGCCAATCAGCCCGAGTTTTGTCTGTTTTAGCCAGTTTCATTTTCTCGTGACATGTGCGCTGCATTTTGTATGCTTCTGCAATCTGATCGTATATCCGGCGCACATCGGCGGGCAGTTCTTCAGGGTTTATCTTCTGAAAACGCAGATACCTGAAGGTGGCGCCATCAGGCCCGGGAGGAACTACCGGATTCACGGCCGGGGCCGGCTGTGATTTTATCAGATTAAGTGTAGAAACAGTACTGTCTTTTATTTTTGATCCGAGAAGTTTCCTCAGTTCATAGGCCAATTTTGCCATGTCGCGCTTCCTTTCAAGGAAATGTTCCAGGCTTTTATTTCTTGAATATTTCCTGAAAATTGAAAAACCTTCATCGAACGTTTTTTCCTGTTTTTCGAGGTATGCTGTTATTTCTTCGTGGGGTGTCATTTTGGTAAGATTAATGGTAAAACAATAACGCTGTCACGGGATTAACCCATGACAGCGTCTGAAATTAGCAGCGCAATTCACTAACTTGCCGTTTCGGTGAATACGCCGGTTTCGCAATCAAGGGTTCCGTCAGGGAGTACAAGTTCGCCAGCATAACCAGGAAGAGGGGTAGTGCAGGGAGCTTCAACTTCAAATGTGATCCCTTTTTCTGATCCAGGTTTATCCCCACTGTCGCCTTTAATCGATACGGTAACATCATAGTCGGCATCGCCGAGCATGATATAACGCTTTTCGGTTTCGTGCGGCAACGGAACAATAATCACCACGTTGGAATTGATAAGCTGTTTGGCCATAGACCTGGCAGCTACACTGATATCGGGAAAAGAGAATATCCCTTTGTTAAGGAATATCTTATGGTCCTTTTCGCCAGAAGGCTCCCACGAAACTTTTCCTTTTCCCTGAGTAGAATACAGGCGCAGGAATGTTTTACCTGATTCCATGATGAAATCTCCCGACACAACAACATTCTCAGTTGATGTGGCTACAGGAGTGGTAACGCGCGGTATCGTTTTGATCCAGCTTTTCGGAGCGAAGTACACAATGTTCTTGATGCCTGACGGGTTGATCTGCCCGTCAAGCCACTCCAGTTGTTCAAATAATTCTGCCATGATTACCTGAGATTAGGAAGCAGCTTCCGTTGAGAACTTGATAACTTTAATGAACCTCTTATCGAGTGTATCGAATCCGACGCCGAAGTAGCTCATCATGAAGAACTGAACCATTTTGGGATTGTCGCACTCGCGGATCTTTACATCCTCCTTATCGGATTCCTGGTCAACGCCAACCTTCAGGTTTTCGCGGATAGTGAAAAACATGTAGTCCTGGCTTTCCATGTTGTCGAGAGGAACAAGACGAACTTTTTTCTGAGTACCGATAAGGTACATTTGCGAAAAGTCGGTATTCCAGGGAGCATGTCCGTATTCGGCCTGAAACCAGTCTTCGTAAATCTCCAGGATGGAGGTAGGAAGATACAGATTTACTGCACGTTTTTTCAGCAATTTGTCGCATGAGCGCCAGGCAGTTTTCAGCACGTCGCCTACATTGGTGTAGTCGATAGCTTCGGAGGAAAGATCCTGGTAGTTTCCGTTTCCGGATGCCAGGGTGCCGGCAACGATGGCGGCTGCTACCTGGGTGGAAAAACCATTGAACAGGTCGGCAGTAGTGCTTCCGCTTGCGTTTCGCACGGCGGTAAACATGTTGTCGTACAGGGCTTCGCCAACTTTCTTGGCCATTTCGAGGGCCACAAGGCGGGCAATTTCGCGTTCTGTCGGCTTTTTGTTCGTGGCCTCGGTATAAAGTGTGCCGAGAATGGCGTTCGGGTCAAATTCCTTGACAACGTCACCCAGGAAGGTTTCCCATTCGTAAGGCGTTATCGTGGTATTGTCCGAAGCATCCTTTGCGGTCCGGTAGGGGCGAAGCTGGGCGTCAGTGTCGAGCACACCGCCTATTTCTTTACCTTGTAAACCGGTACGAAGAGTCATGTACTGAAGGATTTCCGACAGCACGGCAACCGGCATGGTAAGAAGATCCTTCTTATACTTTACGCCGGCATCGATGAGGGTTTGATGGATGGTAACTGACATGGGTATTATTGTTGTTTGTTGTTCGCACTTAAGCGATTGAATCGTTCGTAGAAACTTTCGTTACCGGAATTCTCATCCGATGCGTCAGTATCCTTTTCAACGTGTGCGCTGTCGGCGCCAGCGCCTTTTTCGAGTTCGGCAATACGGTCGTTTTTAGCTTTCAGATCGCTCTTAAGCTGGTTGTTTTCCGATTGCAGTTGGGAAGATTGGTCCACTTTCTGCTGAAGATCGGCTATTTTAGCTTCATGCGCTTCGAGAACGCCTTCGGCTGCAGTTGCCTGTTCCTCAGTTAGCGTGATTGATCCGTCAACGGTTTCAAACGTTTCGGATCCGGCTGCTTTGGCAAGCCGTTTGAGTTCGGGTTTTTGCATTGATATATGGGTGGATTTATGACTTGCTGATACATTTTCGGCAGCCAGGTTGGCGGCTTCCTGCAGTGCATCCTCAAAAGTGCCTATACTATCGACCAGGTCGCCGATCACGTCCTTGGCAAAGAATACATCGGCGGTGAAATATTTTTCGTCGATATTGCCACGGTTGGCTTTTACAGCATCGATAAATACTTGGGTTATTGGCCTAAGAACTGTTTCCTTATACTCTTCATAGTCTCCTGATCTGATCTTGTCAATGTTTCTACGTTTATTCACACTTTGAGGAGCTGTCACTACGTGGAAAACATAGCCTTCTTTTTCTAGCTTTGGCTGTTCGTCAACGAATTCCATGACTGTTCCAATGCTTCCTACCATTGCCGTTGAATTATTGGCAATCACTTTAGCGCATGAGCTGATGATCCAATAGGCTGCCGAACAAGCCATATCATCGGCAAATCCAAGAACAGGTTTATTGCAATTTTTAATAATTGAGGAAAGAGTTTCGGTCCCAGCCACGCTTCCGCCAGGAGAATCTATTTTTAACAAAATAGCATCAATCCCAGGATCGCGGTCGGCTGCTTTAATCCAGTTTCCTATCCTGGCCATACCTGCCGGACCACATTCCTGGTCTTCCTTGGTCAGTACTCCGCTGATAGTAATAACCTGTATATGCTTTACATCTGACTGTCCTGAATCTGAAACGGCTGCAGAACCTTTAATCCTAAAATTGATATCGTGCATCTCAGGATCAACCGGTTCGCCTTTTTCGAATGAAATATTCGGATTTAAAACACTTTCAAGCAAATGAACGTATCCGTTAAATACCTGTTCGGATATTGCCCATGGTTCGTTGAGAATTGAATAAATTAGGTGTGGTTGTAACATAGCATATTAAGTTGATGCAATGTTACTACAGCCGCTCCGCTATCTAAAGGACTGCTTTTGGGTTCCGGCCACCGACCGGCAAGTTATTCGTATGTTATAACCGTACTTTGTTCCAGGCGATCCGTCGAGGCGTTGTTCAATTTCGAGCGAAGCCCCAAAATCGACAGTACCGATGTAATGATATCTTCCGTCAGCATCGGCAGCACGATACATTGCTTTTCTCCTGGTAAGGTAACCCAGCATCATATCATTGGCATGACTCAGACCGGCTATATATGCATTTACTTCCGTTTCCGAGACAAGCCCTTCTTCGGTAGTTACATTTTTTTCGTTAATGCTTCCGGAATGACCCTGTACAGGGAGCTCTATCCATGACCCGGAAGAACTCAATGCATAAGAGAGTGAAGTGATGATCATGGCTTTTGTTTTTATTGTTTTCCGTTAAAAGTCCCCATGCAGGGGACTTTTGAGTGATAAATTTTTTTTACGCTTACATGCATAAGGCTTTAGCCGTTACACGCAAATAGTCAAGAGCTTTTTTACGACGCCGATATTCGTATTTTTTGAGCGCTTCGTACTTATTTTCTCCGAAAATCATCTCGCTGTAAATTTCAAAAACCGTTTTCCGGTCCATCTTCATATCGAGCTTAGCTGTTTGAACCATCATGCGCAGGTCCATGAAAGCGCAAGCTTCAATATAATCGTTTATATGATTTTCATCATCAACGGAGTAGTAGATTGACCGATATTTTGAACGATCATCGCAAATGTGCGACGGCATGATCAGTTTTACGATGCCGGTCTGGTTCCTTACTTTGATCGGAATATCGGAAGTGCGGGCCATGGAGAAAAGAAACTTGCCCAGGATTTCATCGCGGTTAACTTTTATGTCGCCTTCCTGAGAATTGAAAACCCATCGCAGGTAATTTTCGAAGTAGGGTTTTCTGATTTTTAGCTGTATTGTCGAGTATTGAGTAATTGCCATACTACAATTATATATAAAAAATATTGACAATATAATACTATAAGGTTACATATTCCGACATGTCGGAGATAACAAAAAAAACATACCCCCTGCTTTAGGTTAAAAAAACGGCAAAAATTTGTAATTTCTTAAAAACACGCTTATAACATATTGATATTGAGAAATTACAAAATTACAAACCTGTTTAAAACAGGTTGTAATTTTTCATTTAACATACTGATAGTGAGCAATTACAAATTTTCGTTGATTTTTGGAATTTGAAATAGTATGCCGGTTATCGGATGGAGAAAAATTACAACTTTTTAAAAATTACAATTTGAATAAAAATTTGTAATTTTTTTGTAATTGAGTAAGAAACAGAAAACCAGTTATTTAACTATTAAAATTACAAATTACAAAAAAAATAATAAACGGGGTTAGGGGAGGAGAAAGCTGGAACCGACGATCCCGCTGTTTTTTTTTACAGGAAGCTTTGAAATTATACTTTATAATGTAGTGATGTGACGTTGCGTTTTTCGAATTGTGCGTATGTACGTAGCAAAAAAAGCCCGGCATAGCCGGGCTGAAATCTTTTTTAAAAAAAATCACAATACCATATCCGGCGTTCGCACCTGCGATATAAGCCGGTTGCTCAAGTGGGTATAAATCATAGTTGTTTTTACAGATTTATGGCCGAGCAATGCCTGTATCAGGTTGATATCGGCTCCGCCTTCATAAAGGTGTGTGGCAAAACAGTGCCTTATCAGGTGTGGATATACCCTGCGCGTAATGCCCGCTTTTGCGGCATAATCATGAATAAACTGCTGTATTGATTTTGCCGAATATTGAAGCGAAAACTGTCCGTTAAAAAGGTATTCCTTTGGCTTATATGATTGGTAGTATTGGCGAAGTGTAATGAGTGTTCGCTCAGATAATGGAACCAGACGATCTTTCTTACCTTTCGCCTGGCGGATGTGTATCACCATGCGGTTGCTGTCAATATCGGTTACCCTGAGGTTTATTACCTCGCTTTCGCGCATTCCGGTAGAATAGAAAAGTTGAAGTATAGTAAGGTGTTTAAGGTTGGAACAGGCGGCAAAAAGACGGCGCATTTCATCTTGTGAAAGCACATCAGGTAGCGTTTGCTCCCTGCGCGGGTATTGTATATACTTAAATTTGAGCGGATCGTGAATCACTTTTTCGTAAAAAAGCTTGATGGATCCTATTCGTTGTTTAAGCTGAGCCTGGGAAGATGACTTTTTAAGATATTCTTTGATTTCATCCTCATTTATTTCATGAGGATCCTTATCGAAATGCAGCAGAAATATCCTGGTATGGCTGATATAATTAGCAATCGTTCGATTGCAGTAATTGATCAGCCGCATCTCCGTTTCAAATTTTATTAGGTAATCGTTAGCATTCATAGCATATATGTTATTGATTTCCATTATGGTTCGTATAGGCATTCGTTGGCGGTAATTTTAAGAGCGACCACCAAACGCCTTGAATAATTCTTCAAATACCTGCATTGACAAATTGCTGCATAAAAACGCTTCGTCATTGTGAGTATTTCCGATTATGATATGATTTTCGTTTACGACAAAGAAAAACCTACAATTTGACGACCATACCATTGATTTAATGTCTGACCAAAAATCACTTGCTTTCAATTTTATTTCTTGCAATAGCGGTTTTTCATTTACCAGTTCTTTATTAAGCGGATTAAACACCACAAAATCAGCGTTTTTAATTCCGTTCTGAAAAACAAAACTACCGCCAACACCGCATACCCGCAAGCGAGGGTTAAGTGCTTCGTTGGACAGATTATCGAATAAATTTAACTGTGTCATTCTATTGAAATATAGTGGTTAAAATCCCCGCCTGACGGGTATGCTTTTACGTTATAATGCAAGCTGCCGAAAGCCCTTTCGGTAATTAGAAAAGAAAAAATACGGCAGCCTGCATATAACATGGTACATAAGCTATTATTCATTTTGGTATACAAGCATTTTACGCTTCGGGAAACTCGATCCTCATTTGTGATCTATCCATCTTAATTACGGCAATCATTTCGAGTGTTTTCAATTCAATTTCCTTCTTTAAATCATTAACACACTTCTGATGTTCATCCTTTTTATCCTTCAGTTTTTCAATTTCACTTGCCAATGTTTGTAGGCTGTATTCGTATTCTTTTACCTCTTCTGTGGTAAACTTTCCAGCTTTTCGTATAGCGGGTAAAACTTCATGAGTTACCCATCTTTTAAATACTTTAGCCTCTGGCTTTGTGCTACTTAGAATTAAAGAATACAAACCGAACTCGTTTATACTCCAGGTCTTTCTTTGCTGACCTGAGGTATCTGTGAGATACTCCAGCTTCTTCTCATCTTCTTCTAAACGTTCAATTGTTGTAGAGGCTTTTGCATATCCAAGGATATTGCAAATATCAATACCAGCGAACCATATTTGTTCGTTGTCATCGGTTACAGTACGCACCGGCAAATTGTTATACTCAAATTTTTGCTGCATTGTGTTTTTGTTTTTTAGGGTTAAGGCAATACTCACTAAAGGCCGAGAAGTGGCCGGATTCAATAATAAAATAGTACGCCTTGTTTTTGGCGTCCATTTCAACCAGAAAATCGTTGATTAATTGTGGTTTGTTTCTTTCAAATAATGAAAGGATCAGTTCGGGCCGGTGGCGGCTGTGGGAATCTCGAATGGCATCGAAATTCTCGAGCATAAGCTCATTTGCTTCGTCTTCTGTGTCTCGCATAACAGATGATTTAAAATTAAAGAAAAAGAGGTGGTCGCCGCGAGACACCTCAAAGCTGAGCCTTGAAACGACTTCGGTACTTGCAACCGTTCGCCACCCCTGTGGATTGAAAGAAGTCTGTTTTGATTTCGGCTCATTGAATATTAAGATGTCTCGCACTACAAAAGTATGCAATAAACATTCAAAATCAACAGGCTGAAAAATATTTTTCATTTTTAGATTAATTTTTAAAAGAAAAAGGTTTACGAGGTAATGAATAACAGCTCATACACCAAACGTTATAAGCAAGGCTGCGTCAGTTCTTCGTATTTAGGGCAGTGCTAATTTGAAAGAAAATAAAAAGCCCCCACCCGCAAAAAAAATTAAACACTTAAAAGGCGCAGCCCTGCCGGGCTAAACAGAAGGGCTATCGCCCATCTGTTAGTTGGTGCTCCGTATTAAAGTTTAAGCTTAATTGGGTGTACCTGCCATTAAGAAGGGTTGCTACAATTGCTTTTTCTCTCTTAATTTCAGTTCCAATCTTGCTATAAAGCCTTTCGAGCTTTTGCATACGGTTGTAATGAACCTTTATTTGTTCTTCGTCTTCAGCACTACCATATAGGTAATCAAATACTAATTCCTGAAACTGTTTGAATTTTTCTTGTAATTCTTCTCGTACAGTTTTTGGATTTATTAATTGAATCCATCTGACAAACCCTTTTTTTGGCAATAAAACACGTTCTCTTTTATCTCCAAATAAAGTTTCATTACAGTTTTTCCTGACCATACTTGCTAAAATGTGGTCTTTTTTTAGAACTTCTACCTGCCATTTGTAACTAATTCCGAAGAAGTCACAAAACGGTTTTATCCAAATATCGTTTCCCTGATACTTTACTGTTTGGGAAAACATTACTAAAGCTGTTGTTTCCATAATCAGGCTGTTTGTTTAAGGTGAATAAATTCGAGTTGGTCAACTAATGTGCATAGTTCCTTGTATTGGAACGCAAGGTTAGAACGGTCAATGGCATTCCATCCGTCAAAATCAGGAGAGCCAATAAAACCAATAAACATTTCCCAAAGTCGGTTTTTCACCTCCTGGGCCTCGTTTCTTTGAAAGAAGTTTTTAAGGATTAACTCAATGGTGAGTTCTTGCGGTTGTCCACATGCCTCGCACGGGGTAACCATTTCGTCTTTTTTGTCCAGCATGACATTAAAATTTTGATTGTTAAACAAAGGGGGTAGGTCGCTGCTGGACAATTCAAAGCGATGCCTTGAAAAGACTGCGGTACTTGCAACCGTTCGCCTACCCTTTTTCTTTGTTTCAGACTTTTGTTCGATGTTTGTGGCATCATGAATTAAAATTGAATTATCCAGCACCACAAACATACAAAATATTTTTAATATCAAAATCATGCCTTTTAAGAGTTTAATTTTTTCCCGCCCTTCGGCTTTTTATTTTTGTTCTCCGTATCAAGTTCATCAAGTATTTACCGCCCAGCTTATAACACGTTGTATAAAACACTTGCTATCAGCTTTTTGGCGCACTCTACGCTCTACGCTCTACTCTACTCTTTAAGGGGTGGAGCGTGGAGTGGAGCAGCAAGCGTTTCATACAACTGTCCGTTATTACCTGCATTCATAAAACCATTCAAGGTTTACATATTCTGTCCTCACGTCTGGTTCGTTTTCTTTTACGCGATTCTCAGGAAGTTGTGAATCTGTTACCTGAAAACTTTTACGGCAAACACCGTGAAAATTACTTACCGGATCGTTAATGATAAGCTTATGCTTTTCGGCCGATACCGGATTATCAATATTCCAGCAATCTTCCCAGGCATTCCACCTGATGTCCCCAGGCTGGATATTCCCGGTAGTTACTATTTCATATCCTGCCGGAAGCGTGGCCATCTGTATGTGTTTCGTGTGTTCGCTGAACATCTTATTTCGTTTTTTTTACATAATACAATTCCGAATCGATGAACTTTTGCAGTTCGGCGCGATCGGTGTCTTTCGTTATGCGGTGAACATACCAGTAAGTATGCGCCTGCTCAATAGCAAGTAGGAAGGCCATGCCGATGCGTAACGATCCGTCCGGATTAGCAAAATCGCCCATGGTGGCCAGTCGCATGCCATCGGGACGCCGGCGATAAATACCACGGCCACTGCGCTCGCAAACAAACGATTCGGCATCGCGAAGAACAGCGTCGGTGTGTGTGGCGCAATTACATAATATCCCGCAGCTCATAACAATGACAGTTGAATTGAGTAATGATAACGGTCGATGAGCCGGCGCGTCTGACGGTCGCTGATTTTTATCATTTCGCCTTCTGTAACGCTGATGGTCTTTTGCTTGCTGTCGATACGGATGCCTTTTTCGCGAATGCGATAGTGCAAGTTGTAACATTGTTTCCTGATTTTTGACCTGGAGGATTTCATCTCAATTTCGTGCCGGCATGCGTCGAGGATGGTACGGTATCCGCGATTAGTTTCGGCCAGGTTCCTGGCTGTTTGTATGTTCTCAATAATGGTTGAGTGCGCCTGCTTACCGTATATTTTCTTAAGTTTTAAGGTTGATAATTTTAATACGTCGTAGCAAAGCATTACGGCCATGGCTCGTGCAATGGTTGCCTTGCGGCGATCGGTACCTGTTGTAAGTCGTCGAACTGTTATGCCGAACCTGCGGGCTACAATTTTATCAATGTCATAGTGTGTCATATGCTTTACTAGAATGGCAAGGCGTTATCGGTATCTTCCTGTGCTGGCACCAACGGGATGACCTTCGGCTGCTCCTGGTTGCTCAGTTTTGATGTGCTGATGTAAAACAGTTCTTCTGTTTTCCCGTCGATAGTGCGAAGTATCCTCCTATTATCCTTATCGATGCAGATGTCTTCCGGGTTAAGTTCGTACCCCCAATATTCGCACCAGGCTTCGAGGTGCTTTTTAAATTTTCCTGTCCTATATTCACTTTGCTGCTTTTTGCTCAGCCGGCTCTGGAAGTTCTCAAAAGGGCTGTTCCTGTATATGTAGGTGTTGAAGTAACCGTGTTCCACGGGCGAAAATTCAGGTCGCCGGCCTTCCGAATCGTTCCACAGAATGAAGTAGTCGTTTGCCCAGCGGAAGAATTCCTCATCACGACCGAGGCCCTGGCTCATTACCCGGCGCAATTGACGCTTTTCAAGATTCCCGGCTGGCGGCTGTATCTTGTAGAAGTTCATCTGCAGTTGAATGCAGTATGCAATAAGGTTGTAAAACTTTACCCATTCATCTTCGGTGAAGTCGTCGTACAGCCGGCGTCCGAACTTGATAAGCGGCGACCGGGTTTCGTGGTAATCGTTAAACTTGCTCTTTTCATGATAGTAATCGCTAACGCCGCAGTTGAGCAGGCGGCCAACTGTGGAACTGTCAACATTCTGCAGTTCATAGTTGGAGCTGATAAGCATCTTCCCGCTATCCTCATAATCGAGGGTGAAAGGCGTGTAATTCTTTGGGTTAACTTCACGTTTTCCTGTTACCTGGGTGTAGAAGAAACCAAATTCGGCATATTCGTGAAGGTCGTCAACCTCGATGTAGTCGTGAAATTCGGTCATACCGTCATAAAAAAACTGGTAGGCGCTTTTATCGTTCAACGTGCGGCCGCCCTTGTAAAAGCTGGTACGCACGTAGGTAATAGCCTGACTGAACAGGCTTTTCCCCGACCGGCCGGATGCGGTACCTATATCACCTACTTTCATATCCTGCAGAAAGGTGAGCCAGGGCTTGCCGGGATCCTTATATTGCGCGCAGTGATACCCTATAACGAAGAGCAGGTTGGCCAGCGAAAGCTGTTCTTCTTTTCTCTCTTCGGGCGTTAGCGGTATTTTTTGCTCACTCTCCTTGCGCCAGTGTATGCGCGAAAGATCTCTCAGGAACCGCAGAAATATGAATTCATCGTCGTGTATAACCACTTCGTATTTGTCGATATCCGGGAACTGCGCAATCTGCACGTTCACCACCTCTCTGGCTTCGTCAGTTGCTGCCTGCTGCAGCATATCGAGCAGCGCCTGATATGCAGGGGTAGCTTTCACTTCAACCGGTGGCTTTTCCATTAACCGGATGTCACGGTTCACCAAATGAGAGAGCTTTTTATTATTGATTTCAAGCAAACCAAGTATGTGGTTAGGCACTTCTGAATGAGGAACTCTTTCAATTTTCTCTTTCGTGATGCGGAGCGAACCGTTTTTGAAATGAATATACTCGGTGAAACGGTCGTGGTTTTTAAATTTCAGCTTTGTGGCATCAATGCTTTCGATGTTAGCCTCAGTGATCTGGTTGGAGGTGTTGATCTTATTCAATATTTTTATTGAATCCATAAGCTTTTTGCTCTTAATCCAGTCCTTAGTAAAGCGCTTAACAATGCGCTTGATGTCATCAGGGTGGATCATCTCCACGATTTTGCCGTCGATATGCACGTAGCAATAGCCGGCTTTTTTATGATAGATTGATTCGATGATGTAAAACCCGTTGGCCTTCAGGAAAAAGTAGAAGAACTCCATATCGAGGTTATAGCTCACCTTTCCGGTTTTATCATCCTTGCTTTTTGTCCAAAACTTGACTTTACGAGCCGAGTTTTTAACGATTAGAAAATCAAACCTGGTGGCGTCGATATCTTCGCCGCTCATATTAATGAAGTCTTTAAGGTCCTTGCACGGATTGCCGCGAAAATCTTTCTTTGCGCGGAGCCATTCCGGCAACTCGATCGTGAACAAGGAGATGTGCTTCATTGCATTTTTTAACGCCTGGTCCTGGCCGGTTGGATCCAGGTCCATGATCTGGTAATGGTTTTCACACAGATCGTCTAATTTGCGGAAAGTCTTATAGTCGAAATCGGCGCTTTCGCTGTTGAGCCAATAAACGTGAAAACCAAGCGATGCCAGGTTGAGCGCGTCGCTTTCGCCGCTGCACCGAAACAGATCAATAACCCGTGCGTTTGGCTTTTCTTCAGGTAGCGACAGTTCATCTTCATCGGTTGAAGCAAATTCATTCTTTGCTTTTTCGAGTTGCTTCAGTCCATATATGTAGTCTTTAGGCTTTTTCCCGATGTACAGGAACCTGTTCTTCTTCTCCTGGTCATGTGGCCGGTATAACTTCTTAAAGTCGCCATAATCGAAGAGGAATATTGGATAATCCTCTGTCGCCTTGAATATGTGTACTACATCGCGGTTGTGCTTCTTTGATGTGCTGCAGTACTCATATTTTTCGATGCACCTGCAATTGAACATATCGAGGATATCTTCGGAAACATAGCGGCCGATGGCGGCCAGGTCGGCAGGTGTTGGATGGTCCTTGAAGGTGAAATTGTACTCACCTTTTTTATCCTCAGGACTCATTTCGCGCATTTCGTATTCAGGCGTCCACTGGCGCCGGCGATAATCGCCGCTGCCAATCTCCTGGCGTATGATCACCTGTTCGATGTAGAGAAGGGTATCGTAATATGGAAGCCCAAGCTTCCACACGGCAAAATCAATAGCTTTCATGCCGTTGATTTCTCCCTGGTTGCCGAAGTCGGTGATGCGCCAGTATTTACCGTACCATGATATACGTGCCGAAGCCGATTTCTCTTCCGGCCTTACTTTAAAAAAGGTTTTGTTGTTCCGCAGGTCTTCACCCGGGAAGAAGTGCTGAAAGATGGTGAGGCCGGCTTCGGTGGCGTCGTATATTTTTTCCTGATCGATGTAGCGCACGGGTCAATTATAGTTGCAGGTTAATGGAGTTGAGAATTATTCGGCATCGCATACTAAGCTAAATCAAGATTTTCCGGCCGGCCCGTAGTGCTTAGTACCTTATAGGTGATCACCCATACCCAGGGATTGGATTGATAGGAATCAATGCCATTGATCTTTCTCCAAAGCGCGAAAAAGTTACCTTCAGGATAATCGGTGCCTTCGTTGCCGCAGCCTTCGGCTATAGCATCTTCTCTTGATATCGAATACAGCCTTTCAGCTTTAATTTCGGTTATCTCTAGCCAGATACGGGCGGCTTTACGGGGCATATGGATTGAGGGTTTCCATGATCCTTTCCATACATCAGTATTTGGGAAATCTGCCTTGAAATAATAATATGGAGAAATACCATCCTCACTACCTCTTGGATCATTACACCACGTTTCACGCACCCAAAGAATGTCGCCGGGCTGGCCATATGAGCACTTGATATGTTTTGTTTCTGCGAAATGTCCACCCCACATTCTTGCAAAAGCGTGAATATTATTATCCGTAGGAATTTTTCCTTCGTAAGAATGCTGTGTGTGTCCTGCATTTATAGAAATTTCAGCAAGACCTTTTGTTCTCCTGGTCATTGTTTTGCGGCCTTCCAGGATGGCCTGTACCATATCGGTACTGAATAGGATGGGGCGTTCTTTTTTCATAGTATTGTTCTTAAACAGCGATTTTCTTTGAATTTAGGATTGCTTCAAGTTCTCTCGGTTACTCGGCCGCCTCCTGCCAAAAAATCTCCTGCAGTGATCATATAGTGCGAATATTGATGTAACTTTTGCCAGATCCGCAGCAGTACTTTGCTTTTTTGCCGCTGCCACACGGGCATTTATCGTTTGGCCGTACTTCTTTATTTACCGCTATACGGTCGCCTAGCTTGTTTGGGCGCAGGAGTGAGACTTTTCTGTCTGATGCCATTGTTGAAGTTGTTTGATGAGTTTATTGTATTTCGTCATAAGCATGCTGAGAACCGTGGTGCGCTTACGGTTCATTTGTTCATCGTGATGCGATGATGATACCTGCGCCAGCGCCAGCTTTATTTCGCGCTCGGTTTTGGGAGTTATGAATCCGAGTGAACACCGGATATCATCTACCGAGCCTTTACGATTGAGAAGTTCCATGGTTAAAGTAATTTGGTGTAGCGACCCCGGGAATCGAACCCGGCACCTCCGGGTTATGGGCCCGGCGACTCAACCGCTTGTCCTGGTCGCATTGGGAGAATGATCCCGTGTTATTATCCAGGGCCATGATGTGCCCTGTGTTTCGTAGTTCTGTCCTGGTAATGTTTTGAGCTAACCGGCAAAATAGTGATGATCTGCTTTTTATCGATTACAACCATATACGGATTCTCATGATTGCAAGGATAAGCTCCGGTTGGCCCGAATCGTTCAATATTGCGCAGCAGCTCGTCTGTTACAATCTGGTCCTTGAGGTTCTCGATATCAATATTGCACACCCTTTCAAGGAAACGAACAATAGCGTGATCGGTTACATGGATGCCGGCCCTGGTCTTACGCTTGGAAGTGTTTTCGGGCTTTGGTTTATATTCAGCGTTGTACTGGCCTTTTCGCATCAGAATACCCTGTTTTCGCGTTTCTGTAATTTACCGGCAAGGTTCGTGATCGACCTGAGTATTTCCTTGCTGCTGTTATAGCTTGGATTTCCCTGTGCCGGCAGTATTTTTTCAAGAAATGAAGCATTATTGTTTACATAATTCGCTAACTGATGTAGTTTCTGATCGTTTATCACGTTCAGGTACCGCATCAGCTCCTGCATCGATTTGCGGTATTCGGCAGTGTGATAGTAGGCATGTTGTGAATGCCTCGATATCATGCTAGAATGAATTATGTAATTGGATATCCTTTTGCGCAGGTAGTATTCGAGCTTTACGGCAACCCATTTCTGTGCATCGATGGGATTGAGAAATGTCTCCCTGAATTCACTGACGTGATCATTTACATCCGTCATTTTTAGCGCAACAACAACGCTGTAACGTTCGTTGATTATTTCGTACGATATCATGGCAAACGGCTTTTAATACCATTCAACAGTTCTTTGCATTTTTCTGCCCTGAAATAGCTTTTGATTTTCTGATGGTTAGCTGCAACATCTAAGTAGTCGTAGTGTATAAGAGTTTTAAGCGAATCGCACAGCATGTTTGCCGTTAATTCCGACTCGCTTCTGAACGCGATATTAAATTTTATACAATAATCTATTTTTGCTAACAGCTCGTCAAGTAAAATGATATCAGTAGATACTGAATTTTGAGCCTGTTCATTGAAAGTTGACGATAGCGACATCTTTATTTGTATGGCAGCAAGCCTGACTTGCACGGCCGTGTGGAGTAAATCCAGCATTGAATTACTTTCGATGTGTATAAGCATAGCTCAGAAATGAAAGATGGATGCCGGATAAATATCGTTGATCGAAACTGTGTAAACGTTGAGCCAACTGTCGGTAATTACTATCGTGTCGCCATCAATATTGCGCACGATACCTTCGCGTGAATCTTCGTCAATGTAAAAGCGGCAAAATAAACCCGGTTTCAGGTTTTTGCGAAAGCGGCCGCAACGTATATTGTTAATGATAATTACCACAACTATCAGTGCAATCGAGGCAATCATGATTTTGTATCTTGTATCCATATAATTTATGTTAAGCAAGGTGTGTTGATGCCCATGATGCAATACCAGCTCGGCTGTTGCATCCTATTTTTGAAAGGATATTGGCGATGTGTACGCTTACCGTATTTATTGAGATATCCAGCATATCGGCAATTTCCTTTGAAGAGAAATCGGCGCGGATATGGAGGCAGATTTGAACTTCCCTGTCGGTTAGATCGCTGTATTTTGCATGAATCTTGTGGCACAGTACCCCTCTGAATTTACAGTTGTTCACGCCGCATAAAAGTTGCGTGAACTCATCGTCATCAACCGAATGCCTGAAATTGAGAAAATCAGGTGTATGGTTATATTCGCCATACATGCAGGCAATATATTGTTCATGCTGTTGTGAAGCAGAGTTGAGCCCCATTGATTCAAGGGCTTCGATAGCTCCAGGATGATGCTCAATGTTGCGCCTGATCATTTCGTGAACATTGACCGGAGCGTCGGAAAGGAGCATACGTTGTCCGTCGATTTCGGCAAACGCTTCGCCATTATTAACGTAGAACTCAATGGCTCCACGTTTCATAACCGGTTGTTGAATGTTGAAATTCATTGATTTAAGGCTAAAGGTTACTGTCGAAAAGCTCTTTTTGTTCGCTAACAGTGTCCTGATCGTTGCGTTTGAGTGCAATGCCAAGGCGGGCCTCTTCGGCTTTAAGCTGCTGCCATTCAATAAATTCTTTATTGTCGAGGAGTTTTATTTCTTTTGCTGACCTCTCAAGCTCCAGGCGGGCTTTTTCCTTGAGAAGTTCGCGCCGGCTGGTGATGGTGCCGTGGAAATATTCATACAGCACTTCGTAGCACTGTTTTTTATATTCCAGAAGTTCGGGGCTTGCACTCTGGATGGAGAATATCCATCCATAAATATACCTTTCAGGTAAACATACGAATTTCCTCACCTGATCGCCAGGTACCTGGATTTGCTGTACAGCAAATGCAGGTCCTAGAATAAGATCGTTATTTATATTCTGAAATTGCCTGTTGTAATTTACACCAAGTGCTTCACATACAGGCTTTAAAGCAATCCAATAAGTAGCGTTTTTTGCTAAAAAAAGCAGAGTTTTTCCTTTAAACTCCAAAAAATTTGTAAGCGGCTGTTTCATAGCTATTTATGTTTTTTTCTGCAAATGCAGGTTATAGGTTGGCGATATCGTTTTTTGATGTTTCGAGTCGTTCTTTTGTTTCCTTGGCTAGCGCGACGGCAGCGTCTATGATATCCTGGCTTTGCCTTTTACCATTTAATACTTGCCAAATGTAGGTTGGAGAAAAACCTGTCCGCACTGAAAGAATTTTAAGGTTATGAGACGGTAGCGATTCACGCAGTTTTATGAGATATTCGGAGGTAATCATAATTAATTATAGAATTGTGTATCTTTTGTATTATCTTTGCTAATGAGAAGCAAATATAACACGTAAAAACGAGATTATCACATTTAATTGAGATTTTAGCTCAAATAATCGTAATTTAGAATTAGTCTATTAATGCAAACAATAGCTGAACGGTTGATATTATTGTTAACTGAGCTTAAAATCAAAGCCGTTAAGCTAGCTGAAATAATAGGTACACCTACTTCAACGGTAAGCGGATGGACAACCGGTAAAAGTGCTCCAAATTTTGAGAGTTTACTGGCAATTTCGAATAATTTCAAAAAAGTGAATATTCACTGGCTTGTTACTGGTGAAGGGGAGATGTTTATATCTGAGAAATCAAATTATTACAATAATATACCACCGGCAACAGCCGGAGAGACTCCGATTACTCCCATGAACTCTGACTATCAATTTCGCATTATTGAATCACTCGTTTCGCAAAACGAGAAATTGCAAACAGAAGTATCAAACTTTTCGGCCATACAAAAGGATATGGCCAAGGCGCAGGCCGAAATGGCAGCCACACAGCGTCTCAATGCCGAAACAATATTGAACCTTTCGCGTCAGCCTGAAGGGAAGAAGATAAAAGTAAAACATCGAGTAATTGAGGGCACTGGATGACTTCAAGAGATTGAGCAATTTTGCAGAGATCGTAATACAGAGCTATATCCTGATTTTAACGAGCTTCAATGAATGTTTTATGCGACAAAATTTGAGACAAAACAGGTCTAAAGCCTTTAAAAACATATGTACATTAAAACTTATAATACTGATTATCAGTATAGGTAAAATAGCGGCGGGAATCCTGCCCCCGCTACAATTTTTTTTCAATACTTTAATTATAAGTTATTTATAGTAATTTGTAATTTCTTTTTGCGACAAACAGCGACAATGGAAAATTATAAATTACCGAAACTCTACGATGCTGATAATGACCTGAACCAGCGATGGTTCGTTTTCTATTCATTCCGGCACCCGGAAACGGGGAAAATGAAACGCTTCCGGATCTTTATTTCAACAAAATATAAGACTGCTACCGCTCGCCGCGAAAAAGCATCAGAGCTTATAAAGTACTATTCAACGAGGTTAAAGCAAAACTGGAATCCTTTCGAACAGGAGCAAATCCAGTTAATATCAGCATCCGCGGCAATGGAAAAAATACTGGAGATTAAAAAGGCTTCAATCAGGCCGCGGTCATATTTTACATTAAAAAATATCGTCAAATCGTTCCGGGAATATCTGATAGCACACAAACTAGAAAGGATATCAATCAATGATTTCGGATCGCGTCACGCCATCGAATTCCTCGACTGGAGTAAATCTCATTATAAACTATCGAATCGTACCGTTAACTACAGGCGAATGAACATGAAGACATTGTTCAATGAGCTTATATATCGCGAATATGTTGATGTAAACCCGTTTAGCAGGACAAAGAAATTGCCGGTTGAGGAAACATCTATCATTGCATATTCCGCCAGCGAACTAAAGAAGATAAGTGAGAAGCTCCATGAGTATAATTTTAACTTATATATAATTTCAATGATGGTATTTTATTGCTTTATCAGACCGCAGGAGATTTGCAGACTTAAAATATCTGATATTGACCTTGAAGCGCAGGTAATCCATCTGCCCGGCAGAACCTCAAAAAATAAAAAAAGTGAAGTAGTGGTGATTCCTGATCAGCTCAAGGAGGAGATGGAAAAACTTAACCTGAAATTTCCCGGTGATTATTACTTCTGCGGCAAGGGGCTCGTTCCTGGGCCACAATACACAGCTCCAACCCGGATCGCTGAGGCATGGTCAGCATGGGCCAAGGCAGTAAAAATGAAGAACAGGGGCATTTATGCCTTGAAACATACCAGCGTCGGGATGGTAGCTATGGAAGGTAAAATTAATATTCGCGACCTGCAGCTACAACTCCGGCACCACAGCCTGGATATGACACAGAATTACCTCGATAGGTTCTCTTCTATCGCCAGCAAACGACTTAAATCATCCTTCCCGGAAATGTGATCCTAAAACTTCATCGCCACCCCGGCCGAGTTGTCCTTCATAAAAACAGTGAGCTTCTTGCCGGCCTTCGATATCGGTATAATAGCCGCTACCTCTATTATTGTTCCTGCAATAAAAAGTCCGGCTCATATATATTTTAAATTCTTCAATTTTTTTGTTTTTGATGAAATTTCTTTTTCAGTGTCCCCGGATCGAATTTTAATAAATTGATCCGGCATGGTAGTCAATATAAACCCGCCTGCCGACAATACGGCCCCGGCCGCAAAAGCCCGTGACGTCTTGCTTAGTTCGTTTCCGAGTATCTCAGCCATCACCGAACTCTGATTGAGTTTTGATTTATCGGTAAGCTTTACATTACCTCCCGTCTCATACGACGCAACCTGATAAATCGGACATTCGTAATCGCGCGATGGGGAAGAAATATTGATTTGGGTATTGGTGATAAGCGTTATTTTACCCCGTATTACTTTACCGGTTGTAAGTGTCACCTTATCCTGCGATATTGCTGCGATTGATAATAGTGTGAATAATGCGAAAATAATTAGCTGTTTCATGATAGGATTTTTTTGGTTTACTCATGCAAATTACAATATATTCAGCAAATATATCAGGCAAATGAAAATAATACAGCCGGCCCAGGACGGGCCGGCTTAAAATCCGGGAAGCAAACCGGCAGCGTCTATATTTTATCATAATGGTTCGCCGACAGCCAGTCGCCCAGTTTTCGCATGATGGTAGGCTGCTCTAAGGCTAGAAAAATATTTTCAAACAGTGTTTTTTTTCATGTCAAAAAAGGGCCTTTTTTCGTCGTGTTTTTGCCGATTTCAGGAAAAATCATAAAAAAACCGCCCCCAGTTAGGGGGCGGTCACGATCTGAAGCAAATCACAACGGCTATAAAAGCTAACGTTGTGTGTCGAAGCGCTTAATTATCATCATTAATATTTCAATTCCCCAGGGGGTGCGATTGGAAAGCTTCGCGCTTCGATGAAGAAACAAATGTAAGGCAGTTTTTATCAAATTGTACCTGCCAGGCGAAAATTTTATGATGGATTAGGAAACGGCGCGGTTAATTTCCTGACCAAGCGCACCCGCTTGGTCAGTTGCGGCGTTGGGATTGTCGCGTCCCAGCCTATGTTATACATATCGAACCATACTGCATAGATATACTGCGAGTAGGTATTGATATTGGTTGACGTCCAGTACTCGTTCGATGCTGTTGCCATACCGCCTTTCTGGTAATTATACAAACCTAGCGATTGACCTTCCGTAAGAGTCTGGACCATATCCTGCCACTCTCCGACGCTGGGAATATACCAGTCATTATATTTATTTATATTCGAATAGGATGCTAATTTCGCGGCATAATCGCCGGCACCGAATTCAGCTATGATCAGCGCATCATTGTCGGCGCCGCAGGCGTATTCGTTGCTGATGCCTTTTACATATGAGTAGGCTGAAGGATACCACGGCTTTGAATCCGAGTCGGCTTCAGCGACTATCAATATATATGATTCGTCAGCAGCGATGAAAGCGACTTTTCCGCCCTGGTATATTTCGCCAATTGCCGGCATGTAATTGCCTGGCTTGTATTGCCCGTTCCGGCTGAAAGCCTTGTGAAACCCGCTCATTACTGATATATTTCAATGAAAATAAACCGGTTATCCAGGATATCATCAGCCAGCGCTCCGGCGCTGGTCTTCGTTGTCAGCGTCATCACGTCCGCGCTGGTCCACACCAGCGTGTAAACGTTCCCGGAAGCGTCGGTCCAGATGTCATCGAGCGGCACGGTCTTACCTTCCTTAAAGGCGCCTACCTTGGTGATCGTATATGTTCCGGCAGCGGTGCGGGCAATGGCGATGGTACCAAGGCTGTTTTCCAGTACCGAAACGGTTGGCGCGTTGGCGCCTGCCTGGCTCCAGAACCCGGCATGCTTCAGCGGTGCCGACACGGCCTGCTGTGCCGAATAGGTAACTACCTCTTCATCCACCCTGTCGCCTCCCAGGTTGTAAAAGTCAATCACGGCCGTTTTGCTTTCGGCAGCCGTGCTTTCAACCCATACGCCGAAGTTTAGTTCCGTATCGGTCAGGTTCACGGCCCCTGTAGTGCCAACTTCTGCACCGTCTATGTACCAGGTAATTTTCCCATCCTCAACCCGGGCCTCAAACAAATGCTCATTCGTATCAGCAGCCACCAGCGTCGCCAGGTTTATCGTTATTTCGCCGCCATCGGAGGCAATCAGGTGCCAGTAGGCGTCCACGGCGGGATCAAAAATAAATTTGATGCCGGCCACATCCGGAAGGTCTGCATCAATCGTGCTTAGCCCTACCGTGGCCTTTTCATTCGTCAGGCTACCAAGGGCGAATAGCACGTCAAACTTCGCGTTGCCGTCCATGGTAACCGCAATGTCCTTCTTTACAAAATACGCCGTATCCACGGCGGCGCCGGTGTCCAGCTTCAGGTACCCGTTTTTGCTGTCAACCGACAGGTAGGCTTTATTCATCGCCGCGCCTGTTGGCTGCGTGGTGAAGTCATCGCTGACTACCGTAACATCCGGCAACACGCCGGAATTTACCGTTGTCAGCTCTCCGGCCCCGTTGCCGAATACGGTTTTCCCGTCCGTTTTAATATATACCCCCCCGGCAACTTCGCTCGCCGTATCGAAAGCAATTGCCTTCACGCGCTTGCTCCCGGGGAGAGGCTCCCAAGTTGGCAGCATCACGGCCAGTTGCTTGCCGGCATTGTGCTTTATGCTCCTGCTGTCGGGTACCGCCGCTTCTCCGCCTACCTGGTCGAATATTACGGTTATAATGGATTTCAGCACTGAATTAAGTAATGGTCCTGTGATTGCTCCATTACCATTGTCATTAATCTCCTGATCAATCAGGGCTTGCAACTGTTCTTCTGTCATTGCTGTATGAGATAATCGTGATTAAAATCATCATTGAAATCGAAAGCGTAAGGATCTTCCGGATCTGGAATAACCTCACGCGCCAAATTCCTTAACGGCTCCTGCTGGCTGAGTGAAAATTCAAACTTATAGGAACGCATATCATTGTACACACGTTCAACAGTGTATTCCGATACGGTGATCTTTTTCCATACTCCATCTTTCCACCACCATCGGTTTGTTGATGCGAAAAATTCTCGTGCCCAGTCGCTTTCGGCCTGTGATTGAAACAGCCCTGTGTTTTTGCTCATAACCCGGTTAAAATCCAGGTAATAATCCCGTGTTTCAAGCCCGAACTTTGCCGATTCCTGATCATGTTTTTCCTGCTCTGTAAGTTGACCGGTGAACCTGATTGTATCGAGCCCGCCGAGCGAATTTTCGAAAAGGAAAAGATCGTCGAACTGATCGTATTCGTCAATGAGTTCGTAGCGCTGCACCCAGGTCGCTGCACCCGATTGGTTTTCTATCCAAATATCTATCCATCGTGGATAGTAATATGCCGGGAACATGGCACGTAAAACCGAAAAGGTAGCATTGATCACATGCAGGTGCCCGGCATCCAGCACAGCGCCAACAGTAATAACAGGATTCGAAAGGAACCATGCTTTTGCCTTTACTAAGGCTGGCTCAACTGCGTAATACGTGATGAATTCCGAATCCGATAGCTTTACGCGCTTTATCTGTGGATGCCAGGTAAGCATGTTGCCGGCGCAAAAAGCATCCATATCCTCTACCCCGTTCAGAACGCCGCCTTTTATTAGGGTAAAACTGAACTCTTCAGCGGTTAGACCTGTTTCGGTTAACGTTATTGTAAAGGCGGCTAAAGCTCCTGCCTGTTCGCCAGGCAACTGAGGAATATCGACGGTTAACAGCGATGTGAGCAAATCGGCAAGATCTATTTCGAAATGTCCGCTATCATCGGGATAGTACGATTCGCTGAGCACCGTTTCGGTGCCTTGCTTGAGCACTACTGTTGTAACTTCTTCGGCATTTACAACCAGCACCGGGAAGTTGCGCGAGAATGATAACGAAGGTATGATGGTGACCAATGCCATTAATATCCCTGTTTATCCTGTTTATTGCCATCATTAAGCCTGTAGGCGAATTTAGCCACCCGGCGATCGCCAAACCACCATGTAACACACGACACAGTGAGGTAAATCACGATATCCGTCACATTGGTAAACAGCTCCTGGGCCTGTACCGCCGTGATAAAATCGCCTTTCGTGTTCAATATGCTAATGGCGTGGAATGTGATGACGGTTGTCAGTCCGACCAGATAAGCCGTTAGCCCCGGCCGGATGAACGCCCTGAAAGCATCCACCAATCCCATGATTAACATGAGCAGTTTGTTGACCTTCCCACCGTTATCAGATAGCGCTTTAAGCTTAACATCGGTAAGAATATCGGCATTCGCAGATTCCATACTTTTTACATAAGCTTCAGCTTCCATCTTTTCAACTTCGTTTTGCGAATGAGCTGTATCAACAGCTATCTGAAGCTGCGCCTCCTGTTCGCGCTCTTTGATATCGAACTCGCGCATTTTAAGGTCATGCTCATTCTTTAACTTCTGTGTGCGAACGTTGGTAACTGTTGTCATGACGTTGCCTACGATGCCGGTAACAACGCCCAATATGGTTTCGATCAGCATAAGTCGATTATTTTGAGTTTAAAATTAACATGCCCTATTTTGTTCATAATCTCTGTAAAAGCCCTGGTAGAATTAAGACCTGCCATTTGCCGTCCAATCCAGCCTTTGTACCATGCCGGCAACAGGCAACCCATGCTGTGGGTTTTCCACCCTTTACGGGTATCGCCGGCCAGATTCCCTTTGTGTATTAAAATTGCCGATCTGCCGGGAACATTCCTGAGCAACCAGCACCGGCCGAATTTTGGCGATTTGTATGCCTGGCATAAGTATTCGCCCTCGGGAATTCGGCTCATCCTGATCTCGTTGTCACGGTTGGGGAGCTCCATCATCTTTACATCAAGACCCGTTTCGGTTTCGACGAGACGTCCAAAGCTGCCCTGATCGCCAGATATGTACCGCATTAAAACAGCAGTTTTCATTTGGTTGCATTGTTACAATTGCGGCATTTTGCCTGATTAGTTTCTACCATCCTCAATCGTTGAGAATGATCGTTAAGCCGTTCCCCCTGAGACTCAATTGCCATATTCATAGCTTTTAGCCGTTCTTCATGCACTCCGCTCTGATTGTTTAGTTTATTAATGCCATCCTGTATATCATCGAGTTTGTCCTGAACATTATTCACAAATCGTTGAATAAAATACCAAACGATTAGTAAAATAACTGCAATTATGCCACGGTATAGCCAGGTTTCAAAGGGTGTCATGGTTGATCTGATTTTGATTAGCAAACATAATTTGTCACGTTATTTTGTCAAAGGACAAAAGTTTTAGCACTCAATAAGATCGGCTTCCACGAGGCTTACATCATTATGCGTGAGCGAATACTCAATCTTTTCGATGTAAAACAAGCGCCCATGCAAGTAAATCTTATCGCGCATATCGATATTGCGAATCTCCAACGGCGAGAGGCGAAAAGAACCTTTCACGCTCTTTTTTTCACATTCGATCCAGCTTTTCATGCCCGAGTGAAAAGTACTGATAAGGCCATCGGGGCCATCGGGCAAAAGCGACAGGCTGCCCCTCTTGGTTCCAAAATGATCAGTATGATGATTCATCAGAAGAGGGTACGTTCCGTCGCCTTCAAAAGTATTGGCCATGCCACCCCATATCATTATGTTTGGGGCATCATTCAAACCTGGCTTTTCAATTACAGGTACATGCCAATGTTTATGGCTTATTACATTTCCAGGATTCTCGTTATCGGACCAGTACTGTTCAATCGACATAGGTAGCGGCTCAACTTCACAATTCACTTCATATTTATCGAGGCCGGTATCTTCTATAGTTGCAGATAAGGCGCTTTGCTTTGTGTCTTGTGTAAGCCTTGGTTCGCTCGCATCTCCGAATAACTCTTTTGTGATTCCGATGATAGCTCCGCTAACAGCATCGGAATATTCCACTTCCTCACTACCCTGTTCAAGTGCCGAGTCGTAAATAGCATCGATATTCGGTTTAGTTCTTACCGGATCAGATGCTTTTTCACCGGCATTTCTGAATTTAAAGTTATAGTCCTTTGCATCCCTTGTTTTAATGATAGGCTTTCCGGCCAGCTTATCAGACCAGTTGACGACTACCGACCGATCGAAAATATCATTATTCTTTTCGATGCGGTACTGGATGCCCGGGAAAGCCGACATCGAAAACATTTTTAAAATCTCTTTCAAAAATTCGTTAAAAGCATAAGCTTGCATGAAGTTCATGATATTAAACTTCAGCGGTATCAGGTAATTGGAAGAAACATAACTATCGAGCAAAGGCCAAAATACTTCCTGTTTTGTTTCGAGGTTAGGTCCGGTAAGATACCAATCATAGAGGCTATTTAAATTCAGGTGTGGATGATTTGCTGATATGGTAACCAGCTTGGCAAGGTCGCCGGAAGCGAATGGATTGCTTTCGAGGTTCGACCCGAAAGCTTTCGCGATGGTATCTTTGAGGTATGGGAAAGGCACAACCGGCATGTGCATATAGTGAACGTCGCCGGTAAACCATGACGCGGTTGCTACATTCCAGAAATTAAGATAATTAATCAAACCGTTCTTCGCGCCTAGGTAAGAAGAAGTGCCATTCCATTCCGTATCAGCCAATTTTACCGGAGCAAGCACAAAGTGACTTGCATTATTAGCTTCGGAACGAAGATTTTGCACGTAGGCATCGAAAGAAGTATCTGAATAATTAATATCTTCTCCATGGTACGTCATGGTACCATAGTCATATTCATCGTTGGTTATCTGGTTAAGGTTTTTATTAAAATTGCCGTTAAGTGGGCTCCCCTTAAACTGCAATTTCAGCACCTTATTAACCTCAAGCAACAGAATTTCACCGGCGCCTATTACCATACCGTTATGCATTATTTTACCTGGCTGCCGCGCTTTGATCGACGATGAAGTGATACGCGCAGGTTGCCCCATTGCGGCGAGGTTACCGGCCGTAACGGGTACCTCGAACGACAATGAATACGGCGAGGGTATACGGTCTTCGAGAAACAGCGGATTTTTCTGAACAATGTTGATTTTAACTTTGGACGGAAGCTGCAATCGGGTTGTATTATTAACGATGATCTCGATCATAACGAAGCGTTGTTTTTGAGTTGATTATCTTCGTCCATTGCCTCGTACAATCCTTTGCTGCCCCTGAGCGCAACTGATGCTTCGATAGGGCTATCAAGCCGCGTCTTCAGATCTTTTACAACGAGCGCTACTTCTTTTAATACATCGCCAATTACGGCATAATATACTCCAGGCGCCATCCATGCCTTTGTTTTTGCATCACTCAACGTGTTTAAGTCATCATCAAGACCGGTATACCCTCCCGATTCCCGTCCCGGGAATGAGGCTGATATAATCGCCGGCAGGTTGATGTTCGAAATAGTACCGTTGCGCTGAGCGTAATCAATGACATCATAAATCTTGCGCACAGATGGATTCCTTACAGAATCGGCATTGCCGATAAACTCATTGGCGTGATAATAGCCCATTGGCGTATCGTCGCTTTTATCGGTAGCGGCAAATCCTCCGGCTTTCTTTCCGCCCGATGCCATTGCGGCGGTAATCTGCAGCGCAGCAGAACCAAGAATAAGGGGTATTTGTGCCAATACGGTAGCGATAAGCGGCGGGTATAATGCCGCGGCAGCCGGGTTGGTGATGGCAAGTACCGCCGCTTTGGCAGTGAGCTCTGCAGCCATGGCTTTAATCTTAAAGACCGATTCGGCAGCATCGGCGGTTATGCCTATAGCGGCAATAGTTTTCTTGATCGCAGACGTCTGTTTTTCAATCTTCTCTTCTTCCTTCGCACGCTTCTCGCGAAGTAACTTTACTTTATTTTCGTAAGATTGCTGGCTGATACTATTATTATTCAGCATTTTCTCCAAACGCGCTTCCTCCTCCGAATACTTATCCTCGATAGCCTGCATATCCTTCTCGTAGATAAGGTCGGCTGCTGTATTGAGCAATGATATAGATGTATCGATAGCTAACTTCTCCATATCCTCTTTCTTTGCCTGATAGTCCTTATCGGCCTTTTCTTTGTCTTTGAGCGCATCCTCGTAAATCTTTTGCTGATCGTCCAACTTTTTATCGAGAAGTTTAGTCTCCAAGTCGTTCTTATCGATAATGGCATTGATTTCATCGTCGAATCCGGCTGTAAAGTACTGATCGGGTTTTTCTGATATTTTAATATCAGCCGCGGCATTATATGAATCGAGTATCTCTTTTACTTCTTCAGCTTTGGCTTTAGCCAGCTCAAGCAATTTTAGCGTTTGGGCTGATTTAGGATCGTTTCGGAACACCTGGTCGGCAAGCGTTTTCTCAAGTTCCTGGATTTGCTTATTCAGATTTTCATACGCTGTATCCTGATTTTTGATAGTTTTTTCACGGCTGGCTTCATCCTTGAGCATCTCCTTTATAATCGTTGACCTGTTCTTCTGAGTTCTGGAAGTCGTTTCATCATAATAAGCCTGAGCTTCGCCAACGCCTTCAAATGCTTTGGTAAGTTTATTGAGCGATGTCTCCGAATCTTTACTGGTATCTTCAGCAATTTTGCCGAACTGCTTCAGTTCCTGGGCATATTTCTTTATATCCTCTGGAGTTTCGCGTAATATTTTCGCACTCTTTTCCGAAAGAGCGGTTCCAGCCCCTGCTTGTACATAATAAGGAGCGCCAACAACCTTGCTGGCTGACTGCTTTTCTACTCTTTTTTGTTCGTTGAGCGCATCGAGATACTGATTTGCTAGGGCCACATTATCCTTATTAATAAGTTTTTCTTTCAATAACCCTTCGATACGTTCTCCGCTCAATTTTGTTATGTCTTTGGCGCTATCTAGTTCATTTTGGAGTACATCATCAGCAATCTCTTTCCTATAATCGGCATTTTTTTGTTCTAAATCCAAAACTTTATTGGCGGCTTTCAACCTTTCGTCATAAGGGAGCGTGACATCCCTGGCGGTAATTTTATTTTTTGCTATCTCGGCCCTGTTTTGCGATTCGATAATCGTAAGAGCTCTTGTTTTGTCGCCGATCATGTCAACTGTATCCACATAACGCTGTCCCTCCTCAATGGCGCTGCGCATATTGGAAAGAAAGTTTGAAAAATCCATCGTTGCGATGGCGCGTCCGAGGTACGAAAGCCCGGACGTAAGTCCACCGACCGTTTTATTGAAACGGTCGCTCACTGTATCGGTTGATGCAATAACACCCTTAATGGCTGCAACAGCTCCGGTTGCAATGCCAAGTCCCGCTGCAAACTGACCCACGATTGACATTGCGCTTCCAAACGATATCCCCATGCGGCCAAGCACACCGGTATGTTCTTTTGCCTTTCCGGTAGCTCTGTTATATTCTTCCCTTAGATTTTCAAGGGCCTTTTGCTTTTCGCCATATCCCGGATCGGTGCGTTTCATTTTATCTAGATCTCGCGACAGAGTCCGGATGGCAGTATTAAGGTCTTTGATAGATGCTGAAGAAATATTCTTAAGAACATTATTGACGTCGAAAACCTCCTTGCTGAGTTTTTTGCTTTCGGCCTGCAACTTCTTCATTTCTTTGTTGGCAAGGTCAAAAGCCGATGCATGGCCTTTTTCAAGCGCTTGTTCACGAAGATTTTTAACTTTAGTCAGCTCTGCAGCAATCTCTTTCAATCTTGCTTTCGCTTCTTCATTATTAAGGGTGACATCTATAATGGCTTTACTCATAGCGCTACTTCATTAAATCCTAAATCAGCATTATCCTTGAGGTTTCTAACAATAAAAAGCTCTGTTTTTTTGGCGTATTTTTCTTCGTATAAGTGGTGTAGTACCGATAGCTGTTTGTAAAAGGTATCGCTAAACCAGGGCTTCGGCCTTCTTGTAGTGAGGCCGGCAGCAATCATGGTGTCGCGTGTTTCCAGATTGACATATTTACCTACTCCATAGTCAACCATTTTAAGGTACCACTCAAAGGCGAAACGCACCTTGGCAGGATCGCCATCGGATGCAGTAATAATTGAGCTTTCGAAACTGTGAATACCATGAAGTTCACGTATACCAAGAGCCTCAAATTTTTTAATCCACTCCATGATCACGATATCAGCCCAGGCTTCAACAGTGAGGTTAATATTTATGTTTTCAGCCATCAGAAATGGTTTTCCATTATGAAGGCAAACGAATAGCCGTAATAATTGCGGGCAATAGGCCCTATTTCAGAATAGTCAATGCGGGCTGCGTTGAAACCATAAGCCGGATCGCCAAAGTCTTTACTCTCTGCTTTTATTTTTTCGACGATAGTAATGCCTTTAGCCATACTGTTTCGCTTGGCATCGAGGCGCGAATCGTTATCGTTGATTTCAGCCCTTTGAAATACGTAAAACATATGGTATGCGGTGTCGAGCCTGCGGTCGTTTATATTAAGGTAACCATCGCCGCTGTCGCGGGCAAATACGACAGTATCCTGAGCATCACCCAGGCCATTCAGGAATTCCTCAAGCTGAAGTATGCCTGATATCCTATATATCTTATCGATTGATAGTGCTGCTTTTACAGAATCTAGATATTCATAAAGCGCGAACATGGCATTATATTTTTAGTGAAGATTCAATTTTCCGGTTCAGTTCAAAAAGCACCTCATGCACATCAGTCTTCCTGATCTGAGGGTTCAAGGTAATATTACCGTCATTTAGCGCCGAAGTAATGCCCATAATGAGTTCGTTTGCCGAAGGCTTTACCGTTACTCCTCCGGAATCGCTGCTGAATACATGCGGGTATTTAAAGCTGAGATATTTCTTAAGCGAAGTATACCAAAGAAAAACTACATATTTTCGGTACAATGGAACAAACCGGAATAGCCAGGCGCGTTTATCCATGTTTTTACCGTCGTCCCAGGCTTCGCCCTTGCGCCGATAGCATACGGCTATCATTTTATTAAGCGATTCCTGATCACGGCTGTGGCAATACGCTCCATAGTACTGGTCCAGCAGGAACCATCGTTCAAAGCTCACGCCATACATCTTATAATTACATCCTGTAAACCATAATATCCGTTTAGGATTATGGAAGAGGCTTATATCATCAGTGATCCATTCGAGCTTTTTAGCGAGCCATGTAAAGCGATCGGCATCTAGGTCGAAGGATCCGACGCCGCGTTTGCGAAACCGGTACCATACCCCGTTATTATCCTGGTATGGATATTTCTTTTTGATGCTAAGGCCGGTAAACTGCAGGAAACAATTAACCATGATCTCAGCAGCTTCAGCTTTTCGGATCAATTGCCTGGCAATAAAATTGAGCTGGCTTCCGCTGAGCTCATTCCACGCCTTTGGAGCCTGCAGGTTTATGGTTGTTACATTCCGCATACCATGAATGGGTCTAAATGCGTGTCGCGTTCTTCCTGCGCCAGGAAGGCGGTATAAATGTTACTTGCTTTAAACTCCGGGTATGAATCAGGATTGGTATACAATACATCTTTAACCTTTGCCAGCGAAGCACTGGCAGCCACCGGTTCTCCTGTAACATATAAGGCAAGAGCAAACCGCAAATCTTCGATAATAACTTTATTGGCATCATTAAGATTGCCGGCCTTCAACTGGGTAATAATAGCAAGACTCAGCTCCCGGCTTATAACAGGCTCAATGATATATCGGATTGCCCTCTGTATTTTAGGAGCATCCTTAACAAATTCGAGCCTCGATGCATCATACCGGGCATATCTGCGGAACTCCGTCAGCGTGAATATATAGCTATCGTGAATGATGCTGTAAGCTGATGCCGTGGCCCAATCAGTGTGATAAGCAGTTGTTTCTTCCAGATGCTGAAGCAATAATTCGATGGCACCCGACAGTCGTATCTCTGTCTGAGCGATCAGCTTATCAACGCGTTCGCGGGAGGCTGGTACCAGGTTTGATCCGCCAGATGAAACGACACCAAAGCCTGTCTCTGTCTCGATCAAGTCAAGGAAAGGAATAGCATCATGATATGCTTTAAGCGCAACAACATCCTGGCAGCGCGTCAACAATGTTTCATTACCGGTCGCGTTAAGCTTGCCATAAAGCGTACTGCCAATCAGTTCGCTTTGCAGGAACAGGTCGGCAGTTGCCAGGTATGGTTCATACCTTTTTATATCTGCTCCCTTAACGGTTGCGATACGATCTTTAAGTTGGGCTATTGTTGTTATAATCATGACTGTGCAACCTCCTGTTTTCCTGTTTTGTTTTGGTCAAGTGTTGGAAACTGGTAGTCGGTAACAACGAATTCAAGTTCATTAGGCCATTTGTTATAGCGTTTAACCAGGTAAAGCGGCTGCAACAACCGGTCGCGGAAAGGCTTCATCATGGCAGTTTTTATCATGTAAAGCTCCCGTTTATCGGTGCCGCTCATGCTCTGTCCTGTTTTGCCCGGGTTAGCCCCTATCATATTCGGGTGAACGCCCATGGCGTAACTCATCACGTTATTTACTTCAGATGAATCTTCGATAAATTCACCGCCCTTCGATGTTATTTTTACTTCCTCAATTTCGATGTACTTTTCCACTATCGCACCGGTACCTGTTTGTATGGTCTTTTTCAAGGCCATCAGTCCCTTTCCCTGGTTGTGTTCGTCGGTCAGGAAGTTTCGGAACTTAGCAAACTCTTCCTCCTTCCTATCTTTCACCTTCTTTGGATCGTTACGATCGATCTTTTCTTCATCAAAGATGATTTGCCAGTACTTTTCGTCAATGTAGATGATGTAACGAACGGCCAATCCATTCTTGAGCAGCGTTTTTTTATACTTCCAGATAAGGCTGCTGAAGTCGTAGGATCCGGAACGGAACATAGACCAGAAGTATGGTTTAGGGTAGTAGATGTGACCCGGTACCGGAAATCGAACCGGCATGATAAAACGTCTCGTTCGGTTACCTTTCGTTATTCGTGCTGTAAGGTCAGCATATGGATTATAGTGCGATAATACTTCACTTATAACAGTATTCTCTTTGTTAGCCGATCCGCTTTCGCTGTTCCATTTCGACGAATAGTAGTGCTTTACTATTTCGCCCTTATTGTTGACAACCCCGAGCCGGCTAAACATAGCCTCTTTGTGACGAAGGCTATACACAGATCGGCCGTCGGCCGTTAAAACAATTTCAGGGAAAGCGTTAAAAAATGTAATAAAATCAGTGCATTGCTCGTGAAAATAACCATTTATGTCGTTATCATCGAAAAACTGCATCACTTTTTCATCGTTGCATTCCTGGTATGCTACCGTATTATTTTCAATTCTTCGCATCATCGGTTTGATTCCTTGCCCGTAGCAAGCCTGGATGTTAAACATCAGATTTGAAGCTGCCACATCCGACTTCATAATTTTTGCGAAGACTTTATCAGGAAGATCGTTATCGCGTCCCCATGGCGCTATTTTATCATTTTCTCCGATTGAAATTGTATTCGTCGGATCTTCAATTAAATCCTGGCTGTCCGATTCGGTGATGATAGCGGCCAGCCCTGGCATAATTGTAATGTTATCGATTACAAATGTATCTGTCGTCATAATACTAATTCCTCATCATTAAAGGCAATGATAGTGCAGCGGCGTATCGTTCGTATTTGTTTCGACACCAGGAATTTTATGTTCATGGTCCGGCCTGAACTGTGCCAGGATGTGCATATAGCACGGTCGCAGGTCACGATGTTACCTTCTTCGGCTATAAAGGCGATAGAGAATTCGCCTTTTTCGACTAGTTTATGAAGGTTATTTGCAAGAATCATTGCTGTGTAATTAACATAGCAATGATAGTACAGCAGAATGCATTGTTAAAGGACAAAAAAATCTATATGAAATGATAGTTGTGATTAATGGCAATATCCATCGGGTTCGTTGCGGCAGGATTAACAAACGTACACGGCCTCACATAATTGGCAATTGTAGCCACTGCTTCGCTGCAATATAACCTGTTCTCTGCTTTCTTTCCCCGTGGTCCTATCCACTTCCCCGTTTTTATCAACCATATCTGGAAGAAGAAATTCAGAAAGTCATACCTGGTGATCTCCTGGTTGTATTCCTTTGCTTTTTGTGACAACCATTTCTTTTCTTTTTCAGTATAAGGGGTATCGGGGCTGATAACATCTATTCTTTTTCCCCATTCCTGGAGTGAATACGCCTTTTCAATCGAATTGATCTGATATCCCTTTCCAACCGCTTCAGCAATTCTCAGGACACTTTCATCTGTAATAACAGTGCCAGCATGATGATAGGTTGCAAGCAGTGTTATTCCTTTCTTTTTTTTATAAATTTTCATCCACCATGTTATTCCACTGGCAATAAATGATTTACCATCCCTTACCAGGATGATATCACCGACTTGAAGTGTACTTATGTCAGCCATGACAAAAGTTTTTTAATTAAGCCATCAATGCCGTTGTCAGACAGGTAACACCACCTTTGCCCCTTAGCGGCGTTGTGCATAAGGTTGAAAATCGGGAAACGCAGCACTACCAAAGAGGCTGAAACAATTACCGTACACCAGCTCCATCCGCACAGCGCAAAAGCAAGCACTGCGATGAACATCCCCGCCTGTACCGCGCCCCAGGTGTGCCAGGGTTGTTGGTGGCCGAGCTCAATAGCCACGTCTCCCCACGCGTCAGCGGCCTGGTAAAACAGGTAAATCAAGGCTGCTATTGAGATAGTTATAATGTTCATGTCGTTCCAAATGTGAACTAATTTAGGTTAACCTTAAAACCGCATAACCGTAATTATTGATTACCGTTACTTTAATTCCGTCACTTATAACTTGCGTGGAGTGGATTGTTATATTTTCGTTGCTATCATCAATTGCTATGTTCATTCCAACTACCTCTGACGGTACTGATATCCACGCATCTGACAAATTTGTATGAACGTCAATATAAAGGTTATAACCATAATCTGCCTTGACAATATAAGCGCAGGTAGCCGAATCGGTACGAAGTGCATCAAAGTACTTTCTAAAACTTTCACCAGAAATTGAAGTATCCTTTAATAACGCAATATTTGTAGCATATTCCGGATAAGATTTTTTCGTGTTAACCAGATACCAATCAATATCAGCAACATTAACAGAGTTATCTCTTAAAAAATATCCGTGTGAAAATCCATACATTTTTTCAGCATCCGAAGAAATTATTTCAACCATTCTATTAATATGCTTTCCTGTTTCTCTTTTTTCGGGAGTGAATAATATGGTATCAGGAGTAAATGAAAACCAATCTGACATCTGGCGTAAATCATAAGCATTTGATCCAATTGTGAATGGTGCTGATCCGGGTAAATAGAAATATTGTTTTGTTACTCCTGACATTGCCGAATTTAAAGGTGCTGCCTGATCAATTCCCATTTGCCCGGAGAAATATACATCATCAAGTAATGCAGTTACCGTTTCTTTCGTTCTCATACTTCCATCTGATGTATATATATAACTTAAATTTCTACGAATAATAAACGGACAATTTGCCAAGTCATTTGGGTAATAATCTTCTATGACCAGATAATTATAAATATTTTCAATGATTTGAATCTCCAGCTCATTACAATATCCATCAAAACCATCTGAAATAACCAATCCATCTGCAAGTATGTTTGTTAATGTTCTTACTTTGCCCGGAGAAATATATTGATTCGGTACTGTTGTTGCTGCACTTATATCGCCTGTGTGTGTTGCCCCGCTAACATGTATTAATGTTCCTGATGAAAAAGTGGTTTTATATTTATATCCATAATGCGTTGCAGTCCCAGACTGGATGAACGACAAAACATTTCCTACTATTTTAACGAGTTTATAATTAAATCCACCAGTTGACCACACGGAACCAATATCAGAAGCATCTTTATCGTGACCAACTAATGTAACATTCATCATTCCTGCGTATGCATGATTCCCACCTACATAAGAACCATTTACATTTACGGGAGCAGAATCGTCCGTACAGTTTTTCAATAGGCTTGAAGTGCTATTTATAGCCAGCTTATATTCTGTATCTTCCAGATACATTTCGCCTATATTGTTCGTTTGCAGCGAGGGGAGTGGAACTTTTGTAAACAAATGTTTTCCGAATGAAAGTTTTGTATTGATATACAAATAAGGCGAAATATATTTCACATAAATTCGTTTATCGCTTTTTTTAAGATTCGTATTAATTGTTCTTAAATTTCTTGTTGTCACATTTTCTTTAAGCAAAACGATATCATTTATCCCCTCTTTTGGTGTATAGACATTGCTGAAGAAATAATCACCTTTCGCGCCAACTAAATCGCTGTACCCTAATTTTAAAGCGGTTCCACCCGAATTGTACAGATAATTTTTTGAATCCGTTGTTTTTAAAGCTTCTACGTCAGGAAACTGTAATTTT
>Ga0209098_1000531_pt1 | contig 41621 bp, 31 predicted proteins | sample AD_JPNHW1_MetaG_FD_184429 | JGI IMG/M metagenome (GOLD analysis project Ga0209098, IMG submission 184429) | Active sludge microbial communities of municipal wastewater-treating anaerobic digesters from Japan - AD_JPNHW1_MetaG (SPAdes) (version 2) | ecosystem: Engineered > Bioreactor > Anaerobic...
ACCGTATAAGGATTAGCAGAGCGGACGTGCCACGCTTTATCCGATTCTCTTACCATTTGCGTAATTTGTCCGTCTATCGAACGAATGACATAGTGAGCGGACGCTTCCGCCCCTACCCCATTATAGGTACAATCTTGAAACCAAGCGATGGCACCTGCATACGTTCCTGCCGTATAATGTATGGTAACGGATGAAATGGGTGTTCCATTGCGTCCGGAATAATTACAAACGCCTGCAGGTGACCAAATTGCTCCACTATAATCCGGTACCTCATCGCGCGACTCCGCGGCATCAGCAGGAGGCGTTTCCCCGTATGGCACACTCCTATCGGGAAGATAAACTCTTTCTTCGTCCAAGAAGAGGACGGAAGATTCCAAAAAGGGTAAATGATCGCCAAAAATCCCTTGCCAATCAATTTCATAAGGCAAAATTTCCAATTGCCGACATAGATTGCGATCATCTAAAAATTTATAAATGGCATACAGATTACTTTCGGCAGCAAAATCGAAAGTTTGGTTACAATTGCGCGGCAATTCCGACAGTTCGTTGAGAATCAATCGCTGTTCAACAAGGGTAGAACCGATATTCCACCTTTGCTGAAGTTGGGAATATGCCGCTGCATAAGCCAGAATATTTGCACGCGGAGACGCGATTATTTCTTCCTGACTAACCCCCGATAAATCAGACACATAGATCAGATTATCCCGAAAAATACCTTTTCCGTCAAACGTAAGTCCCATTACGCCATAAGTTGCCGGCAATGAACTCGAATCTGCATCCGTGATATCCGGCATCAGATGACAAAACCGTGAATAAGTGAAAGCAACCGCTTCCAAAATACCCTTGGGAATAGTCGGATAATGTTCATACGCCTCCGCAAAATAGGGCTGCACCCTATCATAATGATTCATAACAGACCGGGTAATCTGCTCTTCCACAGCAAAATCGATACACTCAGACCCTTGAGACTGACTATAAATACATTTAACAAAAGTGAGAAGAAGTAAAAAGAAAATAAGTTTTTTCATAAAATAGATAATGATTAGGTAGATAAGTCATAGTGAACCAATGAGGTTGCAAATATACATTCATACCCAAGCAATTTCAATAGCTGTCAGTATTTTTAACTTTCTTTAACATATTAATAAAATATTGACAAACAAAAGGAATAAGTATCATTTTATGATTTTGTACTTTTGCGCTTCAAAAAACTGACGAAATGGTGGGAGAATTTATGGCAATAGGTGTGGCAGCGATGTGGGCAAGCAGCGCGCTTTTTTTTGATTTTGCGAATCGAAAATTACTGCCCATCAACACCAATTTTATTCGAATGGTTTTTGCATTTATTCCCATTAGTTTACTATTACATATAGTCAGCGGAAATTTGTTTTTAATACACACCAACTTGGAGACGTGGTTATGGATTGGCGCATCCGGCTTTGTGGGATTTGTTTTTGGTGACTACTTTCTCTTTGCCTCCTACAAGGAAATTCACGCCACTTATACGCAACTTATCATGACTTTATCACCCGTGATAGCAGCAATAACCGGTTATATCATTTTACGTGAATCATTAACTATCAACATTATCATTGGCATGATGATAACGGTTTTCGGTATTGCGCTCACTATTTTCAAAAAGGGTAATCCCCAAGAAAAATTATCCAAAAAACTAAATTTCAAAATATCGACAAAGGGCATTATATTTGGACTTTTATCTGCATTAGGCCAAGGTGTGGGATTAGTTTTGAGTAAAAAAGGGATGGCTGTTTATCATGATTTTGCAGGTGTCTTGTGCAGTAAATTTTACATTTCACTTGCTGCCACGCAGTTACGAATTATGACCGGAGTAATAGGATTTGGAATCATCGTCTTAATAAGGAGAAACGGGATAACAAGTCTCAAACAATCATTGAATTACCCGAAAAATATATTAGCGTCATGCGGGGGAGCTATTGTAGGTTTGGGAATTGGAGTTCCGCTGTCGCTTTTAGCATTACAATACACGCAAACTGCGATTGTTTCGACCATTATTGCCACGGTTCCCATACTTTTAATGGTGTATCAAAAGATTTTTCTAAAGCGTAAAATTGCTACAATCGAATGGTTTGGCGTTTTGCTTTGTGTGGTCGGGGTGGGCATTCTTTTTATGTAAATCGATGAATAAAACGGTTACTCAGGGCGAATTTTCTTTCATTCGGAGAAAGAAATCGGAAATAAAATAATTTTTCCGGAAATGTCAAAAATGTGTTTTTTTTATTATACCTTTGCACCGGAAAATTTAAACAAAAACCACATTAAATATAAACAAAAAAAACAAAGGTAAACTATGGAAAAAATCAAGTCATTAGCGGATTTGAAGAAAAAAAGAGAAGACCTTCAATCCAATTTGAAACTACGCGAACTTGGCGACAATGTCGATAATCTTATCCAAGTTAAGGTTGCCATGGCTACGTGCGGAATCGCTTCCGGTGCCAAACAAGTGATGGAAGTCATCATTAATGAATGTAACAAACGCAATTTGCCCGTTGTCGTTACCCAAACCGGTTGCATGGGCTATTGTTATGCCGAACCCACCGTTGAAGTTAAAAAACCAGGTCAAGAGGCGGTAGTTTTCGGTTACATTACTCCTGCAAAAGCAGAAGAATTAGTAAACAAATACTTGGCAGGCAATGAATTATTAGACGGAATCATTCCTGTGAATTACGAAAAAATTGATAATAAATAATAAAAGGAGGAAAGAATGGCAAATTATAAATACCACATCTTAATTTGCGGCGGAACAGGTTGTCATGCCTCTCAAAGTGCCCAAATTAAAATAAACTTTGAACAACTTATCGTAGAAAAAAACTTAGTTGACGATGTTCAAATAGTAGAAACCGGTTGCTTCGGATTCTGTGAAAAAGGACCCATCGTAAAAATGTTACCCGATAATACTTTTTATACACAGGTTAAACCGGAAGACTGTAAAGAAATCATTGAAGAACACATTATTAAAGGTAGAAAAGTAGAACGTCTACTCTACCTTGACCCGAAATCTCAGGAACACAAAGCCGATTCCAAACACATGGGATTTTACAAAAAACAATTGCGTATAGCTTTACGTAACTGCGGTTTTATCAATCCTGAAAATATAGACGAATACATTGCTCGTGACGGTTACAAAGCCTTAGCTACCGTTTTGGAACAAAATGACCCGCAAGCTACGATTGACATTATCAAGAAATCGGGATTGCGCGGACGTGGCGGCGGCGGCTTCCCTACCGGATTGAAATGGGAAATTTGTAGTAAAAATAATGCCGACCAAAAATATATGATTTGTAATGCCGACGAAGGTGACCCGGGCGCATTTATGGATCGTTCCATCTTGGAAGGTGACCCGCACACCATTATCGAAGCGATGGCTATCGGCGGCTTCTGCATCGGCGCAACCAAAGGGTTGATTTATATCCGCGCAGAATATCCGTTGGCAATCCACCGTTTGCGAGTTGCCCTTGACCAAGCCCGCGAATACGGCTTACTCGGCAAAAATCTCTTCGGCACAGATTTTGATTTTGAAATCGAATTACGCTACGGAGCAGGTGCTTTCGTTTGCGGCGAAGAAACAGCCCTTATCCACTCTATGGAAGGCTTACGCGGCGAACCAACCTTCAAACCACCGTTCCCGGCTCAAGAAGGCTATCTAAAAAAACCATCTAACGTGAATAACGTTGAAACATTCGCCAACATTCCGGTTATCATCAACAAAGGTTGGGAATGGTTCTCATCTATCGGTACCGAAAAATCCAAAGGGACCAAAGTATTTGCTTTGGCAGGTCAAATCAATAATGTCGGCTTAATCGAAGTTCCTATGGGCATCACCCTTCGTGAAGTGATTTACGAAATCGGCGGAGGTATCAAAGGTGGCAAAAAATTCAAAGCCGTTCAAACCGGAGGTCCGTCCGGCGGCTGCTTAACCGAAAAATTCTTGGATACCCCCATTGACTATGATAACCTTATCGCAGCCGGCTCTATGATGGGATCCGGCGGTATGATTGTAATGGACGAAACCAGCTGTATGGTTTCCGTTGCCAAATTCTACTTGGAATTTACCGTTGAAGAATCCTGCGGCAAATGTTCACCTTGCAGAATTGGAAACAAGAGATTACACGAAATCTTGGAGAGAATTACCCAAGGTAAAGGAACGATGGAAGACCTCGACTCTTTGAGAAACTTGGCTCAAGTTATCAAAGACACCGCCCTCTGCGGATTGGGACAAACCTCCCCGAACCCCGTTCTCTCTACCATTGATAATTTCTGGGACGAATATGTAGCACACGTTGTGGATCATAAATGCCCCGCCGGACAATGTAAGGCATTGAAAAAATATATCATCGATCCTGAAAAATGTATTGGCTGTACGGCATGCGCCCGCGTATGTCCGACTAATGCAATCACAGGAACAGTGAAAATGCCACACGAAATCAATCAAGAATTATGTATCAAATGCGGTTCTTGCTACGAAAAATGTAAGTTTAACGCAATTAGTATTAAATAAAAGGAATTAAAAAATGGATACAATTAAATTAAATATAGATAATAGAGAAGTAGAAGTTGAAAAAGGGACAACTATCCTGAAAGCAGCTCAAAAATTAGGTATTGATATTCCGACCCTCTGCCATTTTGAATTAAACGGCTTAAACGTACACAACAAACCCGGTGGATGCCGTATTTGCGTTGTTGAAGTCGTTAAAGATTTCAACGGAAGACCTCGCCGTAACCTCGCTCCTGCCTGCGTTACCGAATGCGTTCCCGATATGGTAGTCAGAACAAACTCTATCCGCGTCATCAATTCACGCAAAACCGTTTTGGAACTTATCTTGAGCGACCACCCAAACGATTGCTTACAATGCGCAAAAAGTGGAAGCTGCGAACTCCAAAACCTTGCTATCCGCTTGGGAGTTAGAGAAATACCTTACAAAGGCGAACAATCCTCATACAGCATGGAAGTTTCCCCCTCTATCGTTCGCGATATGAACAAATGCGTGATGTGCCGCCGCTGCGAAACCGTTTGTAACGAATACCAAAGTGTAGGTGCTCTTTCCGCTATCAACCGCGGCTTCCCGGCTGTCGTATCTACCGCTTTCGACCAACACCTGACCGAATCATCATGCGTATTTTGCGGACAATGTGTGGCAGTTTGCCCCGTAGGTGCCCTGACCGAAGTTGACCATACCAACCGACTTATCCGCGACATCGCCAACCCTAACAAAAAAGTCGTTGTTCAAGTAGCTCCGGCTGTCCGCGTGGCGCTCGGTGAAGAGTTCGGCATGAAACCCGGCAGTATCGTTACCGGCAAATTAACCGCCGCCCTCAAACAATTAGGCTTCGACTACGTTTTTGATACCGATTGGAGCGCCGACCTAACCATCATGGAAGAAGGTACCGAATTGATCGGACGTTTAACCAAATATTTAGCCGGTGACAAGAGCGTAAAAATTCCTTTAATGACTTCTTGCTGCCCCGCTTGGGTTAACTTCTTTGAAAAACAATTCCCGCAATTAAGAGAATATCCGTCCTCAGCAAAATCACCGCAAGAAATGTTCGGTGCCATTGTTAAATCTTATTTTGCAGACAAAATCAATACCAAACGCGAAGATATGATTTGCGTTTCTGTTATGCCCTGCTTAGCCAAGAAATTTGAATGCGAACGCGATGAGTTCAAGACAAATGGTAACCCTGAAGTGGATTACTCTATCAGTACCCGCGAATTGGCACGATTAATCAAAATCTCCAACATCGATTTCAATAACTTGGAAGACGTTGCTTTCGATTCTCCACTTGGCGAATCTACCGGTGCAGCCGTTATCTTCGGTGCTACCGGTGGTGTAATGGAAGCAGCCGTTCGTACCGCTTATGAGGTGATTACCGGCAAAACATTACCCAAAATTGACTTCACGGAACTCCGCGGCTTAGAAGGTGTAAGAGAAGCTACCGTTCACGTACAAGACGGCTTAGACCTCAAATTGGCAGTGGTTTACGGATTATCTAACGCACGCAAAATGCTCGAACAAATCGAACGCGGCGAATCCCCATATCACGCTATTGAAGTAATGGCTTGCCCGGGCGGTTGTATCGACGGCGGTGGACAACCTTATCACCACGGCGATGCCGACATCGTAAAAGCACGTTGGGAAGCCATCTACCAAGCCGATAAGAATATGCCTATCCGCAAATCACACGAAAATCCTTCCATTCAAGCTATTTACAAAGAGTTCTTGGGTGAACCTTGCAGCCACAAATCGCACGAATTACTCCATACTACTTATTTCGACAGAAAAAAATCTATCGAAAACGAATAATAAATCTTGTATTAATCAATTGAGTAAAATTTAAAAATTATGTCAGAAGTAAAAATTAAAATAAGAAAAGAAGTTCAGGATAAAATCGCTGCGATTTGTAAACATTTCCGCAACGACGCCGGCGAACTTATCAACGTATTGCACCAAACTCAAGATTATCTTGGCTTTTTACCTGTTGAAGCACAAGAAGTTATTGCACAAGAATTGCATATTCCCACTGCAAAAGTATATGGTGTAGTTTCTTTCTACTCTTTCTTCTCCATGACCCCGAAAGGCAAATATGCCATTTCAGTTTGCATGGGTACCGCCTGCTACGTGCGCGGTGCAGAAAAAGTATTGGACGCTTTCCAAAGAGAATTGGGCATCAAAGTCGGTGAAACCGATAAAGACGGTCTCTTCTCCTTGAATTCTTTACGCTGCGTGGGCGCATGCGGCTTAGCTCCCGTTGCCCTCGTAGGCGATAAAGTTTATGGTCGTCTAACCGCCGATCAAGTAAAAAATATCGTTCAAGAATACCGCGATAAAGAATAATAATCGCACAACATTCCTAAAAAAGGCTTCTTGGTGACAAGGAGCCTTTTTTGTTTTAATCTAATTTTTGATATAGCCAATATCAACCTATTAGTCGTAAATTACACACGTTGATGACCAATATTACGGAATTGTTTTGTGAATTTTGCTGTCTGGTAAATAATAAATATTTTTTTATTAATCTATTAGCATTCAGTAAATTACAGCAGCTCATATATTGTCAGGCTTACATTTTCGAAGAATGTATAAAACATAAGAAATCCGAAGGATTACTTCGGATTTAAACAGATGTTTCCCATTATTTCTCATGTCTCATTTCCTTGAAACGCACAACCGTGCATCTCTAAATTTGTTGCGTACCTATGGAGGTCGGACACCACCGCATTACAATATTTACCGAAAAGCAACATTTTCCATATATTTATTTCGCTAAAAAATGCGTAAAATAGTCGATGGTTTTTTCGAGTCCTTCTTTTAATTCAATGGTGGGCTGCCAATGTAATATTTCCTTTGCTTTTGAGATGTCGGGGCGGCGTTGGGTTGGGTCGTCGGCGGGCGCGGACAAATAGATAATTTTGGATTTTGCACCGGTCATTTCGATGACTAATTCTGCTAATTGTTTAATAGTAAATTCGTTGGGATTCCCAATGTTAATAGGACCAATCACATTACTGTCGGTTGCCATCATTTTAATCATGCCATCAATCAAATCGCTGCAATAACAAAAACTGCGAGTTTGATTTCCATCTCCATAAATTGTAATATCTTGATTTTTAAGAGCTTGTACAATAAAATTGGACACTACACGTCCATCGTTGGGGTGCATGCGCGGACCGTAGGTATTGAAAATACGAATTACTTTGATATTCACATTGTTTTGCCGGTGATAATCAAAAAAGAGGGTTTCCGCGCAACGTTTCCCTTCGTCGTAGCACGAACGAATACCGATAGGATTTACATTCCCCCAATACTCTTCCCGTTGCGGGTGCATGAACGGGTCGCCATAAACCTCACTCGTAGAGGCTTGCAAAATCTTTGCCTTGATCCGTTTTGCCAATCCCAACATATTAATGGCTCCCATTACGGAAGTTTTAACGGTTTTTATCGGATTGTATTGGTAATGAATGGGCGATGCCGGACAAGCCAAGTTAAATATCTCATCCACTTCAATATAAAATGGAGACGTAATGTCGTGACGAACCAACTCAAAATAGGGATTATCCATCAAATGGATGATATTATGTTTGTTGCCCGTAAAATAATTATCTAAACAAATTACTTCATTTCCCTCATAAAGCAATCTTTCACATAAATGAGAACCTAAAAAACCGGCTCCGCCTGTAACTAATATTTTCTTCATAATTTATTCTCTTAGTGTGACTTATATAATTCTTCCTGATTTGCGCGGGAGGCTTTTCGCGTGATTAATTCCGAAATAAACCCCAACCCATATCCGAATAATTGCGTATAACTTGTGATAATTGACAAAAAAGCAATCGAAATCTTTTTGTTCTTAATCAAAGATTCCATAAAAATTGCCAAAATAAAGATACCTATCGGAAGTAAAAACCACAAACTACAAAAAATAGCCGCCAGCAGTAACAAAAGACAATTCCCCAATACGAAGCTCATGGGCAATAAATGAACCAACTTAAGTGATGATGGATGGAGTTTTTTGAGCAGCAGGCGTGCTTTGCCAAAAGTATTGACTTGTTTAAAGAACTTTTTCAGATTGACACGTCTTTTGTGGAAAACTTGTGCTTCAGGAAATAGTTGGGTTGTAAATCCGGCTTGCTTAATCCGAATACTTAGATCAATATCTTCCCCTATCATATCTTTATAGCCGCCAACTTTTTGAAAAACCTCTTTGGACATGCCCATATTGAAAGAGCGGGGCGAGAATTTATTCACGTTTTGGGTTGCCCCCCGGATTCCGCCGGTGGTCATGATAGAAGTCATGGAATAATTGATGGCTTTTTGCATATCGGAGAAAGAACTGTCGGCACCGTCGGGACCACCAAAGCAGTCCACGAAATGGTTAGTTAAATGCTTCTTTACCAACTCAATATAAGAACGTGGCATAATGCAGTCGGAATCAAAAATGATAAAGTAGTTTCCCGAAGCGCGTTCCATGCCATAGTTACGGGTTTGGCTTCTGCCCGAATTTGACTTAAAATAATAATGGATATCAAGTTGTTCGCTAAATTGTTGGCACACCTCTTCACAACGCAACGTAGAACCGTCTTCAATAATCAAAACTTCAAAATCCGAATGGGTTTGTTTGGACAAACTTTCCAAAAGTTCTTTGATTTCATCAGGGCGATTATAAACCGGAACGATAACGGACAAATGCAGTTCTTCGTTGTTTATCATTGGATTATACCGTTTTTACTATGTAATAATTCTTCTTCCCTTTTTGGACTAAAATATATTTTCCGTTAATCAAGGAGTGGTCATCAACCATAAAAGTGTCATTAATTTTTGACTTATTGATAGAGATTCCGTTATCCTTCAACATCCGCCGGGCTTCGCCTTTGGAAGGAAAGATTGCGGTGCAATCAGTCACGAAATCGAGGATGGAAATGCCATTTTTGATAATTTCGGCAGGAAGTTCCGTTTTGGGAACCCCTTCGAAAATTGCCAAAAACATACTTTCCGACAAAGTCGATAAACTCTCGGCAGTACCTTTTCCAAAAAGAATTTCGGAGGCACTCACAACAGCTTCATAATCTTCTTGAGAATGGACACATGTTGTAAGTTCTTTTGCCAAAGCTTTTTGTAAAATTCGGAGGTGAGGTGCAGCATCGTGTTCCTTTTCCATTGCTTCAATTTCCACTTTCGAGAAAAGGGTAAAAATGCGGATATAGCGTTTGCTATCTTCGTCGCTGCAATTGAGCCAAAACTGATAGAAAGCGTAGGGCGATGTTTTTTCGGGGTCTAACCAGATATTTCCCTTTTCGGTTTTCCCGAACTTGCCGCCGTCGGCTTTGGTAATGAGCGGGCAGGTAAGCGCGTAGGCTTCGCCGCCGGCTTTGCGTCTAATCAATTCCGTGCCGGTGGTGATATTTCCCCATTGGTCGGAACCGCCCATTTGCAACTTACAATCGTAGTTTTGATTCAAATAGAAAAAATCATAACCTTGCACCAACTGATAAGAAAATTCGGTAAACGACATGCCGTCGCCGTCACCGTTGATTCTTTTTTTAACAGAATCTTTTGCCATCATATAATTGACAGTCAGATGTTTACCCACATCGCGAATAAAATCGAGAAATGAAAAGTTTTTCATCCAATCGTAGTTATTAACTAAAATGGCAGAATTGGCTTCTTTATGGTCAAAGGAGAGAAATTTCTCTAATTGTTTTTGAATGCAGCCAACATTATGGCGCAAAGTTGCTTCGTCTAATAAGTTACGTTCTTGGGATTTGCCTGAAGGGTCACCAATCATGCCGGTTGCGCCGCCCAGCAGCAAAATAGGGCGATGTCCGCAACGTTGGAAATGACGCAAAATCATCACACTGACCAAGTGCCCGATGTGGAGTGAATCGGCGGTCGGGTCAATGCCGACGTAAGCCGTAGTCATCTCTTTCTGCAATTGATCTTCCGTGCCGGGCATCATATCATGAATCATTCCCCGCCATCTTAATTCTTCTATAAAGTTCATTTTTGTACTCTTTGTTTCGTTTCTTTCGTCCAATACATTGACATTCCTAAAAGGGAGAAGCCAATGTAGCCTCTGACTTTCAATTTGTTACCTTCCAATTTGAGGTAACTTTTATAGGTTTTCCCGTTCCCCGGGTGATAAATTTTCCCATCTGCCCATTCGTTATCGTCACTATCATACACGAAGTCGCGGAGAAATTTGTAATTGATATATTTTTTTTTGGCAGGGTTTTCCACCCAAACAATAATTCCCTCATACATTCCCTGACTGTTTCGGTAAATTTTCACCTGACTGCCTTCTTTGGAAAACGGATCTTGCGCATAATAGAAACCACAAACCGCGTCAGCTTTGCTTTGGGCACTTGCGATTGAAGTGCCCAAGCAGACCGTGATAAGGAAAAAAATTATCTTTTTCATTGTATATCAATTATTTACCTAAAGTGGCAACCATAACGGCTTTGATGGTATGGAGTCTGTTTTCGGCTTCGTCGAATACGATTGACATAGGAGATTCGAAAACATCATCAGTAACTTCCAATGCTTCGAGACCATATTTTTGGTAAATATCTTCACCGATAACGGTTTCTCTGTTGTGGAAAGAGGGCAAACAATGCAAGAATTTGACGTTTTTATTGCCGGTTTTCTTCACCACTTCCTTGTTTACCTGATAAGGACGGAGGAGTTTAATTCTTTGTTCCCAAACCTCAGCCGGTTCTCCCATTGAAACCCAAACATCTGTATATAAGAAATCTACACCTTTAACGGCTTTATCCACGTCGTCGGTGATAGTGATTTTTGCTCCGGTTTCTTTGGCAATTTTTTGGCATTCTGCGACTAATTTCGCCTCCGGTTGACATTCTTTCGGGGCGGCGGCTCTGAAATCCATACCCATTTTGGCAGCACCTACCATCAAGGAATTGCCCATGTTGTTGCGGGCATCGCCCAAGTAGCAGAAAGAGATTTGATTCAACGGTTTGTCGCAATGTTCCATCATTGTTAAGAAATCAGCCAAGATTTGTGTCGGGTGGAACTCGGTTGTTAATCCGTTCCAAACGGGCACGCCGGCGTATTTTCCTAAGGCTTCCACGATATCTTGAGAATAGCCGCGGTATTCGATACCATCATACAATCTGCCCAATACGCGAGCTGTATCTTTCATAGATTCTTTCTTTCCCATTTGCGAACCCGATGGTCCCAAATAAGTTACGTGTGCGCCTTGGTCTAAAGCTGCCACTTCAAAAGAACAACGGGTACGGGTTGAATCTTTTTCAAACAACAAAACAATATTTTTGCCTTTTAACGTTGGCTGTTCTGTGCCGGTATATTTGGCTTTTTTCAAATCCGTTGCCAAGGTTAATAAGAATTTGATTTCTTCCGGAGTGAAATCTAATAATTTTAAAAAATTTCTGTTTCTTAAATTAAATGCCATAATACTGATTTTAAATGATTTATATTAGTTTTTCATTCTTTGTTTCTTATGAATAACAAAACGCAAAGATACAAATAAAATGGATAGAATATGTAAATCCGTGCTTATAAATCTACGACCGTAATCCCGTAGCCACCCAATTCCAGCTGTTCATCACGGAAAGCGACCACCTCTTTTCGCTTGGCTAAGTACTGTCTGATGACATTTCTCAAGATGCCGTTTCCTTTGCCGTGCAGCAATCTAACTTGATGAATACTAATAAGAAGAGCTTCGTCGAGATAGCTTTCGACTTCCAAAACGGCTTCATCGGCGCGGTGTCCCCGCAGATCCAAGATAGTATGAAAGGCTGCTATTTTCTTATTCATTACCTCCGACAAGCTGCCACCATTCATTCCAATGCCATGTTTTTGCACACTCTTCGCCTCCTTCTTGCTTATTTTCATCACTTTACTGATTTTTGTTTTAAAAGAAACAGCATTAAAAGAGACCGTTACGTCTTGACCGTTCAACGCAGTAATTTCTCCAACAGTCTGAATATCAGCTAAAAATACGGAATCACCAACGTGTAAAGTTGTATCTTCGTTGGTCATCTCTTTTTTACGCGTGGGCAGATGTCTCACGGGGATCACCGGTTTTAAGGATTCTTTATCTTCCGCCCACTCTATTTCTTTCTTTAAATCCACCTTCACTTTGGCAATTTCTTGTCGGATTTGCTTGGTTTTTTCTGTTTCGGCTTTGGCTTCTTTTATTTCGCGAATCGTTTTTTCTATCACTTTATTGGCACTGTCGATAATACTATTTGCTTGATTTTTGGCATTTTGCAATATATCCTTCCGCTGTTTTTCGAGTTCCCCGAATTTTTCTCCATAATCTTGAATCATTTCTGCCAAGTGTTCATCGGCAGAGCGTACCAATTTCAATTTCTGTTCTATCTCAATTTTAGCGATTTCAATTTCTTCCAATTTGCGTTCGTAGTCAATTTGCGCAGTTCCAGATTTTTGAATGGCATTTTGGATAATCTCTTCCGGGAATCCGATTTGGCGAGCAATTTCGTATGTAAAAGAGCTGCCCGGATTTCCAATTTTGAGCATAAACAATGGTTTAAGCCGGTTGGTATCAAAAAGCATGGCGCCATTAACGGCTTTCGGGAATCTATCGGGAAACATTTTTAAATTGCCATAATGAGTAGTAATGATTCCGAAAGGATTTTTATGGTAAATATTTTCGAGAATGGCTTCTGCCATCGCACCGCCCAAGTGGGGCTCCGTGCCGGACCCAAATTCATCAATGAGAAACAAAGAACGCTCGTTCAAATTCTCAATCATAATTTTCAAATTGCGAAGATGTGAACTATACGTACTAAGGTCATTTTCAATAGATTGCTCATCACCCATATCAATAAAAAAGTCGGTAAAGAGACTCATATCCGATGTTTCATCCATAGAAACCAACAACCCGCACTGCATCATATATTGGAGTAATCCTATAGTTTTGAGACACACGGATTTACCCCCGGCATTCGGACCTGAGATAATAAGAATACGATGTTCGGGAGTTAATTCAATAGAAAGAGGTTCCACCCTTTTTCCTAATTTTTTAAACTTCAAAAAGAGCAAAGGATGTGTGGCATTCGACCAATTAATAATCTGATTTTCAAATAGATGTGGGAAAACAGCGTTAATTTCTATCGCTAAAAGGGCTTTGGAGCGAATGAAATCAATGGTTCCCATAAAGTCGTGATAGATGCGCAAATTGGGAATGGAGATACGTATTTCGTCCGTGATGGTAGTCAGAATTCTGATAATCTCCCGTTTTTCTGCATTCAATAAATCCTTCAACTCATTATTGGCGGCAAAAACGTCCGTAGGTTCAATAAAAACAGTTTGTCCGCTGGCAGATTCATCGTGGATAAAACCCTGCAAACGGCGCTTGAACTGTGCTTGTACAGGAATACACAACCGCCCGTTGCGGATGGTCATTTCGGCATCTTCTTTCGCAATCCCGTCTTGTTTGGCTTGCGAAAGCAATTTTTTTATCTTTTTGTCCGCTTCATTGGAAATCTGGATGATCGCACTTTTAATCCGGCGGAGTTCATCGGAGGCATTGTCACGCAAATTCCCCTTCTCATCAATAATACGGCGGATAGAAGCAGAGAGTGTTTTTTCTAAAAAAATATTTTCACAAATTGCCCATAAATAGGGATATTTCTCTTCTTCATGAAGGATTCTAAAATAAACAACGGTCTGAATCACAGACAGAATCACAGATTGTAAATCTGCCAATTCATCTAATTCGATGTAAGTACCGTCAATGGCAATTCGGGTTAATGTGTCGGAGAGATTATGAAAATCTTGAATGGAAAGGTTGTCTTCAAACAGCAGAACCGATTTATACTCATTGACTTGTGAAAGAAGGGTCGTAATTTCATCTATATTGGTAGCATATTTCATTTTATCGACGCAAGATTTTCCCATATCGCTAACACAATGAGCTTGGAGCCAATTTCTAATGGAATCGAATCCTATTTTTTCTTCAAAGGAAGTCGGATAAAGCATAGCAGGTTATTTCTTTTTTGCCAATTGTAAAAATTCGTCGTCGATATTAAATATTTCGGCAATCTTGAGTGCTTCGGCGGGGACATCATCCGAGGTTGTTTCCACCAATGAATAATCCATAAAGCGATTGATATTCTGCGGAGTAATTTTATCAGAAATCTCATCAACGATTAAACCATTGACGCGAAGTCGGTGGCACGGCGCAGTAATTCCGCTGTAATGTGTTGTAACAACGGACATTACATCGTATTTATCCATCATGGTAATAAAAGCATTCACCAAGCATTTTCCTTCGTCGGGGTTGGTAGTACGCGCTAATTCATCAACCAAAGCCAGCAATTTAGTTCCTTTTTTAGCGTATTGGATAATTTTGTCGATATTGAGAATTTCGATGGCAAAAGAGGAGAGCCCTTTTTTTTCGGATTGCTGGTCTTCGATGAGGCAGATAATTTCTTCAACCGGACATAGGGTGGCTTCGTGCGCAGGGACATAAAAGCCAAATTGAAAAAGCGTTTGCGACAGCGCAATAGTCTTTAATAGCACCGTCTTCCCCGACATATTGGCACCGGTAATCAGGCACGGTTTGGAACGCAATTCGATATCAATACTTTGAAATTCCTGATTGGTTTGTTGTAAGATACTTTTAACTTCAGGATTAAAAAGTTGCTTGTATTGAATGGTATTCATCAATATTTCAGGTTTACACCAATGTTCGGTTAGGGCTAATTGTGCCTTTCCCAAAAGGAGATCGAAGTAAGCGAGCGCGTGAAGATTTTTAAGCAGATTCGCCCAATATGGGTGCAGGAGTTCTGTCAATTTCTGTCTGACAGAATCTTCAATTTGTGAAGCCTGCCAAATCAATTTTTCTTTTTCAGAGGGATCAGTGGTTTGCTGTATTTTTTTTCGGAGCGGTTCCAAATCTTGATGATAGACGGAATAGATATAAAAATGGGGAATTTGGCTCTTTTCAGGGTCTAAAGTTTCCACCACCTTACTTAAATTATCCAATGCAATATCTTGATAATCGGCATCTTCTAAAAGATTTTTAATTTTTTGAGAAAGAATGGCGAATTTTTTGATTTCAAAAAGTTCAATATCATCTAAGACTTGCAGTTTTTTAAGATTCTGGATGGTCTGTTGAATATCGTTGAGTTCTTGAAGAAGTGGTGGAATTTGTCGGGCAATGATATGGTTCATTTCCCAAAAGTGGCTGCCATTTTCCACTTTATCCAATTCTTGTTGAAGCAGTTCCGCATCGGTATAGGGAAATTGATTGAGCAACAACGATTTCCCGATTTGCGTACGAAGATGGAGGTTTTCATATACAAATTGCAGTCCGTTTACGGTTTTCAGTTGGTCCTTAAAATTATTCATGGCAAGAAGCTGTCAGCTACTTAATTTTCTTTTGTGTATTTTTTTGCATTTGTTGTTGTTGCTTCACCATCTCTTCCATTCTCAATTGCCATTTTGTTTTTTTGACTGGTTTTTCCATGTTCAGCAACAATTTTTTATGCAATTTATCTTCATTTATAGCCATTCTAAAAATCCACATTTGCAAGAAAGTGATTAAGTTAACCAACAAATAGTAGTAAGTTAGTGCGGATGAGAAACTGTTGAACATACCCAAGAAAAGAATTGGCATAATGTACATCATGATTCGCATCATTTTTTGTTGGTCTCCGCCACCGACAGCCATCATTTTGTTATTCAACCACGTATAGACGAGGGTGGCGATGGTCATCAGTAAAGTAAAGAGGCTGACGTGGTCGCCATAGAACGGGATATTGAAGCTAAAATCAAGGATAGAGTCGTATGTAGAGAGGTCGTCTGCCCAGAGGAACGGTTGTTGGCGCAATTCGTATGCCGATGGGAAGAAGCGGAACATCGCAATTAAGATCGGCATCTGCAAGAGCATGGGCAGACAGCCGGACATCGGACTAACGCCCGCGCGCTTATAGAGTGCCATCGTTGCCTGTTGTTTTTTCATGGCATCATCCTTTTTCGGATAACGGTCATTGATTTCCTCAATTTGTGGTTTTAGAACACGCATTCGGGCAGACGACAAGTATGTTTTGTATGCGATGGGGAAGAGCACGATTTTGAGTAAAAAAGTCAAAATCAATATGATAATACCATAATTAAAACCGTATGCTTCCAGCCAGTTGAACACCGGTATAACGACGAAACGATTAATCCAATGCAGTAAAAAGAATCCCCATCCGAGCGGTACCTGTTTCTCAAGATTAAGTTCATAGGGCTCCAGCAATTTATACTGATTGGGACCGAAATACATACTCATATCAAATTTGCCGCTGTCAACATCCGCCACCCCAAATCCGAGATTAGCGACCGTATTTTTAAGCGACGGGCGAGCATCTTCTGCTTCCGGGGCAACCACTTCAAGGTGGGCACGCGAAAAAGAATGATCCCCTGCAATGATGATGGAAGTAAAAAATTGTTGTTTAAAAGAAACCCATTTTAACTCTGTCGAAAAATCTTCTTTATCGGAAGACCGTTCTTCTAAGTTATCCACTTCGTTCAAATTATCCATATAGTATAAAGTGGTAGCATCTCTCTCGTATTCATAATTCTTTTCCACATTGGTCAAGTTCGCAGCCCAATCCAACGTGAAATTCTTTTTAGAACGAATATATTTCGATAAATTAACGAAACGAATGGAATAATCGAATTTATAATCATCGGCATAAAATGTGTAACAATATTCAAGATAACTGTTTTTGTCAAGGAGAGGCGCAGTTTGCGTAGAATCTGCTTTTTGATAAGGATAAAGTCTTAGCGTCAGAACTTGAGACCCTTTACTGACGTTTAACGTATCGACTGATGCGGTAAAAAAACAATTTTTGGTATTCACCACCGTATAATCAACCAATTCCATATCGAAAGACATGGTAGTCGCCTCTTTATCAAATAACACCAATTTCTCTTTGGGGGCATCTTTGGGGGTATAGCGGTCAATATTTTTGAATTCCACCCGTTTGATATAACCGCCGGTTTTGGAAAATTGATACTGTGCGATATTGGTATTGACAACATAATCCGCCGTTTTTGCTGAATCCACGAAGCCAAAAACGCCGGTTTTGTTGGACGCGGTTGGAGCAGTAGTTGCCGAAGAAACAGAATCCACTTTTGCGGTTAGTTTGGCACTATCCATCTGAGCCGTAACAGAATCGGAATCATTCTTAACTTGCGTCGCGAGTTCTTTTTCTTGTTCTTCTCTTGCTTTTTTTGTTTTATTGGTTGAATAAAAACTGTAACCAAGAAACAATCCAAAAATAATCAAAAGTCCGATAATTGTATTTTTATCCATTGATTTAGGTATTGAAATTTGAGGGTGCAAAGATACGATTTTTTTCTTATCCGACCATAAAATAGGTTTCAGGGTACTCGTGTCGGGTCTCTTTGATTCTTTTACTTAATGCGTATGCAAGCGTCAGGGTTCCTATCCTGCCAATATACATATTGACAGCGAGAATCACTTTCCCGACATCGGAAAAAACGGAACTGCAACCGGTTGATAATCCGCTGGTTGTAAAAGAAGATACCGATTCAAACAAAATATCTAAAAAAGAGGTTTCGGGTTCAAATATGGACAGCAGAAAAGAAGATAAAAATATGATAACCAACGACATAACAACAATTGAGAAAGATTTATCGACGATTTGGAAAGGGATTGTTTTTCGATTAAACTCAATTTTGTTTTTTCCTCTGATGGTTGCAAAAATAGATTTAATAATCACAAAAAATGTGGTAGTTTTAATACCACCGCCGGTACTGCCCGGGGACGAACCGATGAACATGATCAATATAATCAACAACGTTGTAGGCATCAACAGACTGCCGACATGTGTAATATTAAAACCTGCGCTTCGGGACACAACAACTTGAAAACAAGAAGCAAAAAGCTTGTCAAAGAAGCTGTCTTTGTCTGCCAAGGCGTGATTATATTCGAGCGCACAAAAGATGATGGTGCCAATAATAATAATGGAAAAGGTGGTTATTAAAACAATTTGCGTGCCTATGGTCAGTTTTCTCCAACTTTTCTTTTTTCTGTCTTTGATAATTGCCGGGTCAAAAAAGTCGCGCAGTACCATAAATCCAATTCCACCCACAAAAACAAGAATCATGATTATGGTCAGCGGGAAATAGCTAAAATAGATTTCCGATGCCATCATGTTCTCGCTCCACAAAGAAAAGCCGGCGTTATTAAAAGCAGAAATAGCATGAAAAATGGAATAAAAAAGTGCCTGTCCGTCGGAACTAAACAAGCCGGTCGTTTGCCAATACAGATAGAGTAAAATGGCACCGGCACCTTCTATGACAAAAGTACTTAAAAAGATTTGTCTTAAAATAAAAGAGGTTTCCGATGTTTTTTTCGTCTCTACCATCTCTTTCATTAAATATTGATAGCGTATACCGGCATACGAATGCGATAAAAAGGTAATAAAAAAAGTGGCAAAAGAGAGGATACTCATTCCGCCCAACTGCACCAAAGCAATAATAATGATTTGTCCACTTTGGGTAAAATTATCGGCAATACTTATCGTAGTAAGCCCCGTAATACAACTTGCACTAATGGCAGTAAAAGTGGTATCAATGAACGGAATAAAATGAGTGGTCATTTTGGGTAATCGCAATAATGCCGAACCAATAATGATAAGCGATAAAAAAGAGAGCATCATCAGAAGCGGCGGACTGAGAGATACTTTTTTAAAAATGGCACTCACTTTGGCGATCTCCACAAAAACAATACAAAAATAGTATACATGAAAATAACTAGTAATATGATGAACGAGTATCGGGAGCCGATTTCCTTCATAAGTTACATAAAGATAAAGACTTACAAAATAAGAAAGAATAAAAACAATGATAATCACAAACTCCATGATATTCTCTTTTAAAAAGAGTTTTTTACGCGCTGAATAGAGCCAATGAATAAAAAATTTTAAGATATAAAAAATAAAGGCGGAGGTTACAATTCTGGTCACAATTCTTTCGGAGAAAGGAGTTGTGTAAAAACCATGTTCATAGATGATGGCAGAGGTTGCTGCTATTAAAAAGAGAGCAGAAAGCACCTTCAATACAATTTCAACTAATTCTTGATAATTGAAAAGTTTAAAATTAATTTTCTTCTTAAGATACTGAAAATCCGTGTTTTTCATTATCGCACCTACTGATTTGCTTTAATAAAATCTTCAATATTATTGGACAGTCCGAATAAGATAAAGCAATCATTTTCCTGAATGATGGTGGACGTTTCGGGGACACCTAAAATGTGACCGGAAACATCATTGGGGGAATTGGTAACGATAGATTCATTATTATTTCTTCGAATGGTAATCAAACTGAGCCGGTAAGTATCGCGCAGGTTGATGTCGCCTAACGATAATCCGATGATGCGCGGGGGTGGCAATATTTCTGCTATTTTATAGCCATCGGGAAGTTGTAAATATGATAAAATACTTGGGTTTAGCAATCTTTCTGCAAAAACGGTCCCGATTTCATCTTCGGGCGACAAAAATTCGGTAATGCCCATTTTTTCCAAAATAATCCGCTGATTGGCACCCATCGTTCGGCAAATAATCCGTTTTACATTCAAATCCAATAAATTGGCGGCACAAAGCAAGCGTTTTACAAAATCATTTCCAATCGCGACTACCACCGCATCAAAATCCTGAATATTCTCAGCAATCAGGGCTTTTTTATTCGTCGCATCTATGCAGACGGCATACGCAACTTCTTCCGAAATATCTTGAATAACACTGATTTCCGAATCAATAACCAACACTTCTGCCCCATTTTGTGAGAGCGCAATAGCAATGGCAGAGCCAAAATGCCCCGCACCTATAATAGCAAATCTTTCGTTTGACATAATCTTATTTTTTACCAAGCGGCAAAAATACAATTTTTATTATTGTCGCCTATTTTTTTCCCAATGTTTCAACAAATATTTTTCTTTTCGCGTTTCTGAAATCATCAACAATGCCTGATTGACCTCATCAATTGTGCCAACACATTCAAAAGGTTTAACCTCCGCAATCCCGCTGAGTTCATCAAAATATTGTTCCAAAGAGGGCTTGTCCAACAAATCTTCGCCAAAAATCCGAATCATAGTCGAATCATCAATAAAGGGCGATAAAATAATGTATGCGAACAAACATTTTGAACATTGACAACACCACTTATCCTCTTTGCTGCCGGCATTACAACTTTTAAAAACCCTGAAATATTGCGGATATTGGGAGAAAAATTCCGCAATCTGCAATTCGGTATAAGGTCGCAAATGACTGTAATAATGGGCTACATCCAGCATTATTTCCCGAACATATTGCCGAAAATCCATTTCAAATTCCAACGACTTGGAATACTGATGATTAATATCGGTATGGGGAATAGTCGGTTCATTGGCACTGGATTCGTTAGAAAGGGCGATATCGCGGGTGTTTGTTGCATAACTAACTAATAATGAATAAAATGCAAGCATTGCAGAAAAGGGAGTATGACCGTTTAAGTAGCCCTGACTGTTTAATTTTAATAATAACGGATCTATTTCGCGATGTAAAATCACGATGTCGCTTTGCTCGGGGAAACCGGCAATTTGCGCACACGCGAAGGTTGCACCGCGCGGATTGATGATGAACGGGATAATTTCACGTTCACTCCGCAATTGTTCCAACGTCACCACAGAATCCTTACCGCCCCCAATCGGTACAATTACGCGCGAACTTTCTTCAACTCTTTGATATTCAATCTTTTTCATCTCCCCTGCATCGTCCGTGAACCGAAATTGCATAAAATGCTCCATATCGATCTGAATGCCATTTTGATAAAAAAATTCTCCTAATCCTTTCCAATATAGCTTTTTCCACCATTGTTGCTGATTCTGCGCCAATCGAAAGCTCTTAATTTCTACAATCGGCGAGCAGACACATTTCCAATAACTAATCAACTCAATCAATCCGATATGAAAAATCAATCCTTCGATTTGAGCGGGTTGCAAAGGGCGAAAAGCAAATCTCCCCAATTCCAGTTTCATAACCGGAGAAAAACTTAAGTCCTTCCCGGCTTTATAAAAAAACTGCATCTCTATCCGGTTTTCAGATATTTCAAAAGCATAACGCTCGTAAGTAAAAACCGGGTAACGGGTACGAAAAAGATCAAAAATTTCCTGATTATGGTGCATAAAATATCAATTTTTATGAATGATGATAAGGTTCACCTTTCCAGATAGTCATGGCGCGATAAAGTTGTTCGGCAAAAATCAAACGCGTAAGAATATGGGGAAAAGTCATGCGGGATAGAGCAATTTGATAATTGGCGCGTTGATACACCTCATCGGAAAAACCATACGGTCCGCCAATTAGGAATACAACACGTTTTGTTCCCCGAATCATTTGTTGTTGCATAAACTGCGATAAGTCGATAGAAGATAATTCTTTGCCGTGTTCATCTAACAGAACAACAAAATCAGAAGTGTCTATTTTTTTCAAAAAGAGAAGCCCTTCCTGTTTTTTTTGTTCCTCAACGGATAATTTAGTATTTTTTAAATAAGGTATGGCATCCGTTTCAAACGGTATATAAAACTTGATTTTGGTAACGTATCCCATAATAGCAGGTTGCAACGTTTCCGCGTCTTCTTTCCCGATAAATATCAATTTCGCTTTCATAGATGATCATCAGATTATTTTTTTTTGATTACTTCCAAAGCTTTGAGAATCGTTTTATCAGATTTATTAATAACCGGATAAAATGCCGCGTCGTCAAACAAATTTCTTCCGATCAATGCTTTAATCCACAACTTGAGTTCATTTTTAGATGCCTTATTCAAATTCACTTTATTACCTTTTTGTTTATAAAAATAAAGAAATTGCCTAACGACATCGTCTGAAATGGTCATATTTCGGATATAAGATTGGGCATCGGGGTATTGCTGTAATAACAATTTCTTGTTTTGAGTTACATAGTCAAAGGCAAACTCAATAATCAATCCGCTGTTATATAATTCATTAAATGCCAACATATTACTATCACGGTCCAAGGGAACGAAGAAATCCGGCATAATTCCGCCGCCGCCATAAACGATACGTCCTTTTTTGGTTTTATATCGAAGATTTTTATCGAATTTAATACTATCGGCATTATCCATTTCACCATTTTCGAACCGATGCAGCAGTTCGACATAGTAATCCTCTATATTTCCGTTGTATTTTTTTTGGATGCAGCGACCGCTTGGGGTATGATAACGGGCAACAGTAAGCTGCAAACTTGAGCTGTCGGATAGTGAAAACTGCTGTTGCACAAGCCCTTTACCGAAAGAGCGTCTCCCCACAATCCAGCCACGGTCATTGTCCTGAATGGCACCGGCAACAATTTCACTGGCGGAGGCACTCCAATCATCAATCAAAATGACCAATTTGCCGGTTTCAAAACTGCCCACCTCCGTGGCATATATTTTATTGATAGGCATTTTTCTGCCTTCCGTATAAACAATCATCTCTTTATTTTTCAAAAACTCATCGCAAATGTTGATGGCCGTATTCAAATAGCCACCGGAATTTCCCCTCAAATCTATAATTAATGATTGCAAGCCTTGTTTGCGCAAACCACGCAGGGCAGTAAGAAATTCTTTGTATGTATTTTCGCCGAACTGATTAATTTTGATATAGCCGGTCTGATTATCAATCATATACGATACATCAACCGTATAAGTAGGAATCACGTCTCGCGTTACCTTATAAGTATATAGTTTGTCGAAACCGGGTCTTTTCACTCCGATTTGAACGGTGGTATTTTTTTTACCCTTCAACAACTTGGTCACTTTTTCGTTAGAAATTCCGACACCTGCAATTTTTTCACCATTAACCGTAATAATCCGGTCGCCGGCTTGGATTCCCGCTTTTTCGGACGGACCGCCATGAATGGTAGCAATAACCATCAAGGTATCATTCATAATATTAAATTGTATGCCCACACCCTCAAAGGCTCCGTCCAAAGATTCCATCATTTTTTTATTCTCTTCGGCAGAAGCGTAAACGGAATGAGGATCCAGCATTTGCAACATGCCGTTAATGGCACCATATAAAATGCTGTCTTTTTGATAGGGATCTACATAATACTCATCAACGTAGTTTAATATTTCATTCAACTTTTGTTGAGTTTCGGTAGCAGTCGCATAATGAGCGGGCAATTTTTTAAAAAGAAACAAGGTAAGAGAAACGCCCACCAAAAAGGCAAAGGCGATAGAAACCCAAAAGTTAGTTCTACTCATTATCGTTGAATAATCAATTTTTTAGATAATAATAATTTCTCATTGCAGATGGACAAAAGATAAATACCTGCCGGGAGAGATTGAGTATCAAGTTTGTATGTAGAATTAGACGTTGTAATATCTTTTAGAATGATCTCTTTCCCACTCATTTCACAGACGCGAATTTTACCATGTTGAAAGTCACCGGGCAAAGTAACAAATAGTTCGTTGGAAGTCGGGTTCGGGAAAATTTCAAATTGTTGGAGTGCTTGATTTTCGGACACGCCGGCACCATCAGAGTTCCAATGCGCGGCGAAGCCATTTTTTTGCATATAGTTATCACTTTTGAAGACAACTTTTATTTTGCCGGTGCTACTATGGATAGTGGACGGCAAAGTACTTCCTGTATAAGTTCCCAATATATTTGCATCTAAGGCGTGATTATCATAAATCAGGACATTATCTTCGGGACTTAAGTCAAATTGGTCAAAGTACAGATTCACATAAGTAGCTCCTTCCGGTTCAATTCGCCAGATACAATTGGCATTAGACGCATATTCAGATTCTTCGCTCCCATCATTGAAAGAGCCATAAGCCTCTGTATAACGGGTAGTTCCCACACAACGAACACTGCGTTGAGCGATAAAAGAAACGTGCCACCCTGCACCGGTTGTTTGTCCGTTGGTCTTAAAAGTAAGATACATCATCCCACTTCTGGACAATATCCAATTATCGGGATTGGAGACATTGCCGGAAAAAGTAGCCAAATAATTCCCGCCGTTATTCGGGTCACCGTCCCAGATGGTAAGGGTATCAGCTCCTTGTTCGGTTTCAATGTCCAGCACGGATAAAGAAATAAGGGTCGCATCTTCGGGCGCAATGATATAGGTGCAGTTAGTATTGTTTTGATAATTGTAAATCCCGCTACCATCTTCTATGATGCCGCTAACTGCAGTAATAGGATTATTTTGGGGACAATATTCGGGATAGGCATTATCGGGTGGGTAAATGGAGTGAACTATTCCCTGCCACGAAGAGTAGCCGCCCACGGAGCCTTCCACATTATTGGCAACCGTAAAAAAGCCATTGCCATTGCCGCCCCAGCCCCAGTTGAAATGGAAATTGTTGTCACTGTCGTAACCGTCGCACACAAACGCGTGACCTCCTTCGTCACTATAGCCGGAATAAATGATAGGGTGTTGGGCATCAATATTGGTTTTCAGCAGTTCTATCCAAGAATTTGTATTATAAGCGTTTCGGCTGGCAGCCGAAATGTCGGAATCATAACGAAAATGGGTTTGCATGGCAGCGGCAGCATCTCCGGTTTGAGCACCGGAGCCGTCAATCGCATAATCCATATTGACACTGACTCCGGATTGATAAATCAGCTTGGCAACCTCATTATTGTAATTATTGAGCGAAAACGACATGGCATCATAGCAATAGTGCTGCTGTGTATAATTGACGGTATGAACGCCGTAGTTGGAATGATAGGAATGATTTCCCAGTCCCTGCTCGGGATAGCGATAATAGTGCATAACCGAAGCCATTGCCACAGCGACGCACCCATTAGGAACGTGACCGTCATAACCTTCGGGCGAATTGGCATCTTCGGGACACAATACATTATAATATTTATTCTGATTCCATGTAGATTTTAGCAAGGGAGCCACCATCACACTCCGATTGTAACTTTTCGTATTAGAAGCCATTATCTCGTCCCACAATTCGCGCGTTGCCTCCGAAGCCGGCACCTGATTCTTCTTTATATACAAAATTTCTCTTTCATGCATAGCAACCCATTCGCGAGCCGCGGGCGCAATATTGTCAATAAAAAATTCATTCTCCAACGAATAACCAATCACCGGAATGGCAGCATCATCCGCACTAAGTAACAAAAAACCACCGTTTTCAAAATTAAAAACAGCAATTAACGTGTCATTCTCTTCAACAATAAAATCTACTTTTTGAATCAAAACCTCCGAACGATGACTGCGTTGTTGAAAGGCGTTAGCCCCGTATTGTATTAATTGTGAGGAAGTAATGCCAACCGAAAACATACTAAACGGACTAATCATAATGGCGATTAGAAATAGAACTCCGGAAAATCTTCTCATATTTTTCAAATTAGGCGGCAAAAGTACATTTTTTTTTCATTCTATTTTTTTTCTGATAGTACATTTTAAAAAAAAGTGTATTTTTGCAATTCGATTTTTATGAATCAAAATCTTATTGATTATGAAAAATATAGTGGGACTTATTGCTATCACAAGTGTCATTTTGCTTGCCTCATCATGTAAAAAAGAATGTGTTTGCGTCGGGAGCCATCCTTCCGTGGAACAAGTAGAAGAACATTCTTATGGAAAAATGTCCTCTGATGATTGTATCGACAAACAATACCGCATGAATCACGACACCACCACTACAACTTCTCTTTTTTGGATTTGTGAATAACAGAGTATTGTTTGTATAATTTCAGAAAATCAGAAAGTTTGTCTTTCTATTTTTGTTGTATCGTTGAGTTTTATAAAAAATATCCTCTTTTTGTTTAAAAGAGGATATTTTTTATGTCAATTTATTGCCCCCGTGAACGCAAATCGGCTAATAGATATTCACTTCCGGGACAATCGTGATCCCAAACATATCGGCAACTTTTTTTTGCACTTTTTGATAAAAAATCTGTACTTCCTTACCGGTAGCATTCCCATAATTGACAATCACCAAGGCTTGGTTCGGATAAACACCGACATCCCCTTCCCGCACTCCTTTCATCCCACTTAATTCTATCAACTGTCCCGCTGCCAATTTCACTTTTCCTTCATTTTGCGGGAAAGTAATGAGTTGTGGAAATTTCACTTTCAAATCTTCAAACTGCGATTCCTCAATGACAGGATTTTGAAAAAAGCTGCCGGCGCAACCAATCTTGGAAATATCCGGCAATTTGCGATTTCGTACCGTTAAAATGGCATCGCTGACATCAGCTAAGGTAATGGCACAATTCTTGGTCTTCAATTCTTCAATCAATCCTTGATAAGTAATGGTATAGTGTTCTTTTTTGGATAATTGAAACTGCACTCGGGAGATGAGACACTTTCCTTTCAAAGTGGACTTGAAGATAGAATGGCGATAGGCAAATTGGCAATCGTCGTGATTGAGCACAAACGGCTCTCCGGTTGGGATTCGATAGCCGTACACTTGATTGATAACATCTTTAACCTCAACACTATACGCACCAATATTTTGAACCGGACAACTCCCAACCAAGCCCGGTATTCCCACTAAATTTTCAACTCCGTAATACTGATTTTTTATACAAAACGAGACGAAATCCGCCCATTCCTCCCCCGCCGCTACTTCAATCCAAACGTGTTCTTCCGTCTCTGCCACTTTTTTTATTCCCTTGGTCCTGAAGCAGATAACCGTTCCGTCAAAATCCTGCGTAAAAAGCATGTTGCTGCCTCCGCCAATAATCAAATAGGAAGAATCGAAAATTTTTTGTTCAAAAAGTAGGGACACTTCCTGCTCATTTTCAATTTCGATTAATTGCCGACAACGGGCAGCAATCGCAAACGTATTGTAGGGTTTAAGATTTTGATTATGATATATTTTCATAGATTAAAAGTTGACGTTGCAAAAATACGCAAAGATTTCCGATAGATGCCTACAATTAAAAAATAATCGTTATTTTTGCCGCCCGAAAACAATAAAGTATAATATAATACAATATAATACAATGGACGAAAAATTATTTAGCGAATTTGCTCCCGTTTCTACGCAACAATGGGAAGAAATTATCCAAAAAGACTTAAAAGGTGCAGATTATGAAAAAAAATTAGTATGGCGCACGGACGAAGGTTTTAATGTACGTCCTTATTACAGAGCAGAAGATTTAAAAAATATTGACTATTTAAACGCACTTCCCAACGAATTTCCTTATACCCGCGGTTCAAAAACCAACAAAAATGAATGGGAAATTGTACAAAAAGTGTCAGAAAAAGACCCGAAAAAAGCCAATGCCATCGCTCTTGCCGCCATTCAGGGTGGTGCTACTACCATCACCTTTTGTGCAAAAAATATTCAATCTTGTTCGGATATGGAAATGCTATTGTCGAATATTAATCTCGAAGAAATCGGCATCAAATTCCATCATTCATCAGCATATCTTCCATTGATTGAGCTTTTTATGAAATATATCCGCACGCATTCTTTCGATATGGCAAAAATTAGAGGAGGCTTGGGCTTTGACGCTGTAGCTTTTTGTCTGAAAAATGCAAAATTCTACCGTTCACAAAAAGAAGATATGGAAGAAGCCATTGCATTAATTCACCAAACCGCTACCCTTCCAAACTTTAGAGTTATTGATATACAAGGCATTATGATACATAATGCCGGAGCAACATTAGTACAAGAATTAGGTTATGCGCTGGCAATCGCGAACGAATATCTCGCATTTGCCACCAATCATGGCTTACCGATTGACCAAGTAGCAGAAAAAATGGAAATGACCTTATCCATTTCTTCTAATTACTTTATGGAAATTGCCAAATTGCGGTCTGCACGTTTATTGTGGGCAACCATGGTGGAAGCCTACCAACCCCGCGAAAAAAGAGCCTGTCAATCCTTCATTAATTCTGTTGCATCTTCTTGGAACAAAACAATTTACGACCCATACGTCAACATGTTGCGCTCCACGACTGAGGGAATGTCGGCAGCTATCGGCGGAGCGGACAGTATTACCTTACAACCTTTCAATGTGGCGTATCAGCCAGATGATGATTTTTCGCGCAGAATCAGCAGAAATGTGCAGAATATTTTGAAAGAAGAATCCTATTTTGATAAAGTAGCAGACCCCGCAGCAGGTTCATATTATATTGAAAATCTGACAGATGCAATTTCTGAACATGCTTGGAAGTTATTCAAAGCCGTAGAAACTGCCGGCGGCATGATTGCCACAACGCTCAAAGGTGAAATCAAAGCGGAAATTGAAAAATCCTGCCAAAAAAGAGATATGGACATTGCCACGCGCAAATATGTGCTTTTGGGAACCAATCAATATCCCAACATTCAAGAAAAAATGTTGGATAAAATTCAACTGCCCTTGGAAGATGAAAAGCATGACGGTTTGCAAACCTATAGAGGCTCGCAATCTTTTGAGGCATTGCGCCTGGAGACCGAAAAATACAGTCAGTCGCATGCGCACCCTACTGTTTTCTTGTTGAAAATAGGGAACTTAGCTATGCGTCAGGCACGTGCCGGCTTTGCCACCAATTTCTTTGGTTGCGCCGGCTATCAAATTGTGGAATCTGCCGGTTACAAAACAGTGGCAGAAGGAATCCAAGCCGCAAAAGCTGCCAAAGCAAACATCGTTGTTTTGTGCAGTTCCGACGAAGAATATGCCACATTGGGTGTCGAAGCCGCGCAAGCAGCCAAAAATGCAGGTTTAATCTTCATCATCGCCGGAAATCCGGTTGAAGCCATGGAAAATTTGAAAAATGCCGGTACAGGTGACTTTATCCACGTCAAAACTAACGTCTTGACGTGCCTTAAACATTATAACAACCTGTTATTCAATCATATTTAATCATCCCCATTATCCACATTATGAAAAAAATATTTTCCGTTATTATTCTTCTTCTATTCATCACCACATTGAAAGCCTCCCAACCTTTTATATCGCAGACAACGACGCAGCAAACTGTTAATCAAATACTTAAAAATACATCAGCGTCTGTGGACATGGTCAACAGAGGAGTTAATCTGACTGCTTCCCTGTGGACAGCGACGGATGGCAATCAAGAAGACTTTATACAGTTATGTGTTGAGAACTTTTGCAAAAATGCAGAAGAAAAGGAGCTGTTGTTCAATCGCTTATGCGACAATTTTGAAACCATTTTGGGGCACAACAATCGCGTTTCCATCGAATTAAAAAGACCTATTCATGTAGAAGGTTATAACGTGATGCCCATTGATGAAATGTTTGCCGCTTATGATGGATTGGCCCATTTAGTGAATGATATGTTTGACAATAAAATAGCTTTTGTTATTACATTAAATTTTCCACATTATACATTAAAAGAGAAAACGGAATGCGCAAGTAAATGGACAGATTTGGAATGGGGTTACGCGCGCTTGGGCGATATGTTTACTTCCCGTGTTCCTGCCGACAAACTCAAAGAAATCAATACTGCCACCGCAGCAGCAGAGAATTATATCTCCAATTATAATATTCACATGGGTAAAATTTGGAGCGACAACAACCAAAAATTCTGGTCACCGGATACCAAATTGATTACCCATTGGGGACTTCGTGACGAATTGAAGGCTGCCTACGCCGACTCACAAAACGGTTTGGAAAAACAAACCATCATTTATAATATCATGAAACGAATCATCGACCAGAGTATCCCTAAAGAGGTTATCAATAGCGATGAGTATATCTGGTATCCATCTACAAATCAGATATTTATAGAAAATATTGAAATTATTGGAACCCCCGAAAACGATGTCCGCTATCAATATTTATTGGATAATTTTAAAGCGATAAAAGCGAGTGACAACTATTATGCAGACAATACCACCTATTTATCGCGTGTTTTCAATGAGGATTTGGAAATTTCGCAACGCGATGTAGAGAGATTGTTCACGGCATATCTTTCATCGCCGCAGGTAAAGGAAGTGGCGGGGTTAATTTCCAAACGCTTGGGACGCAAATTGCAACCTTTTGATATTTGGTACAATGGTTTCAAGAACAGGAGTGCTATTTCTCAAGATTATTTAGACTCCTTAACAACCCAAAAATACCCAACAAAAGAGGCATTTACGCGTGATTTGCCGAATATTTTGAAAAAATTGGGCTTCACGGACGAAAAGGCGCAATTTTTATGTCAGCATATTTCTGTTGATGCATCAGTAGGAGCCGGTCATGCGTGGGAATCTCGCATGAAGTCCGACAACGCCATGCTCCGCACGCGCATTGGCAGTAATGGAATGGATTATAAGGGCTATAATATTGGAGTTCACGAGTTTGGACATAATGTTGAGCAGACTTTTTCTTTGCATAATGTTCCCAATTATCTCCTTGCCGGTGTTCCCAATACGGCATTTACGGAAGCGGTTGCCTTTGCTTTTCAACAACGGGATTTGGATTTGCTTGGCATAGGTACGTCTGATGATATTTCACGTTATTATAATCTGTTAGATAACTTTTGGAGCTGCTACGAAATTATGGGCGTGTCACTGCTGGATATTCGCGTTTGGCAATGGATGTACAGTAATCCAAAAGCCGACGCCACCCAGCTTAAAAATGCAGTTTTGTCCATGTCCAAAGAGATCTGGAACGAATTTTATGCCCCTATTTTTAAAGTTAAAGACCAAACTATTCTGGCTGTTTATTCTCACATGATAGAATCGCCCCTCTATTTATCCGCCTACCCGATTGGCTATTTGATTAGTTTCCAATTAGAGAACTATTTCCGCGGAAAAAATTTAGGAACAGAAGTGGAACGAGTATTCTCACAAGGCAAACTAATTCCCCAATATTGGTTGCAAAAAGCCATAGGAGAAAATTTGACCGTTTCTCCTTTTGTCAAAGAAACCTCAACGGCAGTTGAAAAAGTGATCGGATACGAAAAAGAACAAGCATCACTAAAAAAACAAACCAAAAAAAATAAAAAATAGATATGTTTACACTCTATTTAAAAGAGATTAAATCTTTTTTCAGCTCCATCATGGGGTACATCATCATTGGTGTATTTTTGATAGTTACCGGACTTTTCCTTTGGGTTTTCCCTAATTATTACAACATTTTTGAAGCAAAAACAGCTGATTTACAAGGACTTTTTAATTTATCTTGTTATCTTTTTCTTTTCTTGATTCCTGCCATCACCATGCGCAGTTTCTCGGAAGAAAAAAAGACGGGAACCATTGAATTGTTATTTACCAAGCCCATCTCCGATTGGCAAATTATCATCGGGAAATTCTTGGCATGTGTGACAGTATTGGTTATTGCGCTTTTGCCAACGATCATTTATTTCATCTCCATCTGGAAATTAGGCGACCCCATCGGCAATATTGATACGGGAAGTACGTGGGGGTCATACTTGGGACTGTTACTCTTGGGCGTGACTTTCGTTTCCATCGGAATTTTCGCATCCAGTATTACCAACAATCAAATTATCGCTTTCCTTTTGGGTGCTCTTTTCTGTTTCTTTATACACTTCGGATTTGAATTCATCTACTCATTGGAAGTTTTCGGATCGTTCGGCAGTGTGATTAAAAGCATCGGAATCGAACACCACTATATTGCTATCAGCAAAGGAGTTGTTGATACCAGAGATATCATTTATTTCATTACTGTAACCTTCATCTTCCTCTTTGGGACAAAAATTGTCCTTCTAAGTAGAAAATGGTAACATTAAATCCTATTTCTATGAAAAACAAGGAATTATCACAAAGTAAATCGTTTAAAAAATCTGCTATTATTTCTATTGTCGCGACCATCGTCATTGTTATAGCAGCCAATATTTTATCATCCTTTTGGTTTGCCCGATTTGACTTAACACAAGACAAAAGGCATTCGTTATCGCCTTCCACCGTTACGCTTTTAAAAGATTTAGATGATGTTGTTTTTATCAAAGTCTATATCGGCGGAAAAGATATGCCGGCTTCGTATCAACCGGTCGTTACCAAGACGCGAGAAATGCTGGAAGAGTTTTGCAGCTATACCTCTAAAATCAAATTTGAATTTATAGACCCAACAGAGGGAAAAACAAAAGAAGAAATCAGTGCCATCTATGCAGAATTTGCGCAGAAAGGACTTCTTCCAATGCCCATTCGTGAAGAATATGCCGCCGGTCAATCTACAAAATACATCATTCCGGGTGCCATCGTGACATACAAAAACAAAGAATCCGTTGCCATCTTAATTGAAGAAGATTATAGCAACAAATTTACGGTTGAAGATTATTCGTTTATGCGCTTGGAATACAACCTGCGAATGGCATTGGCGGGAGTTCTCAGTACACAAAAATCAAATATTGCCTTTATTGACGGACATGGCGAACTCAATATGTACAACACGGCTTGGATAGGTTCACAGTTGGGCGTTAATTTGCGGTATTATTATAATGTAACCCGAGATTCTATCAATGGAAGAATCAATTGTTTACGAAAAATTGCAGTAGCAGATACCCTTCAGGGAACCGTCAAAGATTTGGGCAACAAATATGATGTTTTAATCATTGCACAACCCACACGCCCTTACAGCGACAAAGACAAATATGCAATAGACCAGCACATTATGCGCGGAGGAAAAGTGATGTGGCTCATTGACGGCACGAATGCCGCGATGGATAGTTTGCAATATTGCCCCGAATTTATGGCATTGCCTGCTCAGCTTCGACTCACCGATATGTTTTTTAAATACGGCGTGCGGGTAAATAGTAACTTAATTCAGGATATTGGCAGCTGCCAAGCTCTTCCTATTGAGCAAGATAAAATGATGATTTTCCCTTACGCGCTGAACGTTACGCACTTTGAGAAACACCCTATCACGCAAAGAATCAACTCTTTACGTTCCAATTTCGCCGGAACTATTGATTTCGTAGGGAAAGATGATAACCTCAAAAAAACGGTTTTGGCAACTTCATCGGATAGCAGCAAACTTGTTCCAACCCCTGCCATCGTATCTTTGAAAGTAGGATTGGCAAAACCCAATAGTCAAGAGTTCGCCACTCAACGTCTGCCGATTGCCGCTGTTGTGGAAGGAAAATTCCAATCGGTATTCGACGGAATCCTCCCCATTGAATTTGATACCATCAAACAATTCAACTTTTTACGCGAAAGCAAAGAAACCAAACAGATTTTTATTGCAGATGGCGACATTATCCGAAATTTCTTTGACCCACGCGTGGGATTTCGACCAACCGGATTTGATGTCTATACCGGAAAATTCTATGATAACAGCGAATTTATTACCAATTGCATCGACTACTTATGCGGAAATACCGACCTGATTGAATTACGCTCCAAAACCTTCAAAATAGGGCATCTCAATAATACCCAAATCGCCGATAAAACCATTCGCAAAAAATTTCAATTTATCAATATTGTACTCCCATTGCTGGTTATCGCTGTAATCGCAATTACTCTCCTCTTTATCAGACGAAAAAGATATAATGTTTATCATCATAAAAATCATTATGAAAAATAGAAAAACACTCATTCCCCTCATTCTAACGGCAGTTCTGCTCTTCATTTGTCTCGGCGTGATAGCGTGGAAAACGAAAATATTCTCTCGTGAAGTAGAACTTACAGAAGAAATGTTTGCCATTCAAGATACGGCTCAGCTTACCAAAATCTTTATTGCCGACATGCACGGAAATAATGTTGTTTTGAATAAAGAAAACGGCAAATGGTTATTGTCCGATTCCATCCCTATTGTAGAACAAAAGATAGAAGAATTAATCAAAACCATGTCCAATATCAGCATGCAGCAACCCATTTCCGAAAAAAGCAAAGCCACCATCACGCGAATGATGGCAACGGCAGCCATTAAAGTTGAAGTGTATGGACAAACCCCACTGTTTACCCTGTTTCATAAAGATTTTTTTGTCAAAGAACGCAAAATTAAGACTTATTATTTGGGACCGGCGACGCAATCCAATATCGGGAACTACGCTATTTTGGAAGGGAAAGAAGACACCCCCTGCATTGTCAATGTGCCCGGATTCCGCGGATTTATTACACCCCGTTTCTCCCCATACGCCATCGATTGGATTAGCCATCGCATCTTTGAAACCAAATTAACCCGTATTCAAAAACTGACCGTCAAAGATTTAAACAATCCCGCAGAATCTTATACCATAGAAAAAAAAGGAACCCGCTTCTATACATTATATAATAGTGCAAATGAAATCGTTGATCAATACGATACGGCAAAACTGATCAATGTTCTATCTGAATATCGGGAACGCAATTACGAATCTGTTGTCAAAGAAATGACACCGGAGAAAAAAGACAGCATTCTTCAATTCAATATGTTTAAAATCATTACATTACAAGATGTAAACGGAAAAATTACCGAATTGAAGCTTTACCACATGGACGAAAATGTTATAGATGATATTCCGGCAGATGACCAAGTCGCGCAAATAGAAAAACATTTTAACCGCGACCGTTGCTATGCCATATTAAATAACGACACAAAAACTTTGTACAAAATCCAATACTTCCATTTTGACAGAATTTTACAACCACTATCTTATTTCATGCACCCAAGTAAGGTGCCGGCTGTCGAAAACAAAAAGTAATGCCGGAGGATTGCGATTAACGAGCGGTTGATTTGCTGTAATAGGTAACGTCATTGCGCTCGTCCCAGCCCTGCGAACGCCAAAATTGATTTCCTATTTCATTGTCTTTTAGCACTAGAAGTCCACTTTTGTGAATACCGGCTTCCTCAATTGCCCCATAAACCGCGTGCAATAGCGCCTTGCCAATTCCTTGCCCGCGCAAATGCTCCTTCACCGTTGTATGATATATGTACGCACGTCTGCCGTCCATACCGCACATGATTGCCCCAACCAATTCGCCATCTATCAGTGCTACAAAATTAGAGGTTGGATTCTTTTCTAAAAATTTCGCAATTCCCTCCTCCGAATCATCATAATTCCGCAACGCCATACCCTTTGTATGATTCCATAATTCATAAACTTGCTCATAATCAGTTACTTGCATCAGTCGTATTTTCATCATTTCTTAATATTTAAAAGAGCAAAATTACATGAATTTATCAATTGTTATAAATGACTGAGACAATAAATAAAACATTCAAGCAGAAACATCTCATTGAAAAATTTATAAATACTTTATATTCAAATAATTACAAAAGAATCTAAATTTAATTAGGTGCAAAGAAAAAATATTATGAAAAAAAATGTAATTTTGCCGCCCTAAAAAACTAATGAAAAATTTATGAAAAATCTAATTATTGTCGAATCTCCAGCAAAAGCAAAAACTATTCAAAAGTTTATCGGCAAAGATTATAACGTGATTTCCAGTAAGGGACACGTTAGGGACTTGCCACAAAAGGATTTGGGAATCGACATTTCAAAAAACTTTCTTCCGAAATATGAAGTTCTTTCCGACAAGAAGAAATTGATAACGGATATAAAAAAGATGGTCACCGATACAGATGTCGTATGGTTGGCAACCGATGATGACCGCGAGGGAGAAGCCATTTCTTGGCACTTGATGGAAGCTGCCGATATTCCGGCAGAAAAGATTAAAAGAATTGTATTTCACGAAATTACAAAAAAAGCGATTGAGAAGGCATTGGACACTCCGCGCCAATTGGATGTGGATTTGGTAAATGCACAACAAGCCCGCCGTATATTGGACAGATTAGTTGGTTTTGAATTATCCCCTGTGCTTTGGCGCAAAGTGAAACCGAAACTCTCCGCCGGACGCGTTCAATCTGTCGCCGTTAAACTCATCGTTGAAAGAGAAAACAAAATCAATAAATTTGAATCCACATCTGCATATCGTGTTGTTGGTCAATTTATTACAAATGATAAAAAACAGGCAGAGTTCACGGCAGAACTGAACAAGCGATTTGACGATAGAACCGAAGCTCGCGATTTTTTGGAATCGTGCAAAGAAAAAGTCTTTACCGTTGATGCGGTAGAAAAAAACCCGGGCAAGAAATCGCCGGCTGCTCCTTTTACCACTTCAACTTTGCAACAAGAAGCCGCCAGAAAATTGGGATTTTCAGTGAGCAAAACCATGATTATTGCCCAGCAACTTTACGAAGCGGGTTACATTACTTATATGAGAACCGACTCTGTCAACTTGTCGGACTTTGCCCTCCAAGAATCCAAAGAAGAAATCGAAGCATTGTACGGACGGGAGTATTCTAAAACCCGCAAATACGTAACTAAAAGTTTGGGCGCACAAGAAGCCCACGAAGCCATTCGCCCGACTTCTATGAGCAATCACTCCATTCCTGGGGATACTTTTTCCAAAAGATTGTATGAATTGATTTGGAAACGCACCATTGCTTCGCAAATGAGCGATGCCAAAACCGAAAAAACCCTTATCAATATCCCCGTTCCTAACCGAGAAGAAATATTTGTTGCTACCGGCGAAGTAATTCTTTTCCAAGGTTTTTTAAAAGTCTATACCGAATCCAATGATGAGGAAGATGAGGAAATCAAAGGCTGGTTGCCTCCCGTTGAAGTTGGTAATACCTTGATTGCAAACGAAATAAAGGCTATTCAAAAATATGCTCAACCCCCTACCCGCTTCACTGAAGCCAGTTTGGTAAAAAAATTGGAAGAATTGGGCATCGGTCGTCCCTCCACTTACGCCCCTACCATTACCACCATCTTGAAACGCGAATACGTGGTAAAAGAAAATCGCACTGGCAAAGAAAGAGAGTTCGTCCAAATTATTTTGGAAAATAATGCCATCAGCGAAGAAATTAAAAAAGAAAAATATGGCGTAGAAAAAGATAAAATTTTCCCGACAGACATCGGCATTATTGTCAATGACTACCTGCAAGAAAATTTTGAAACCATTATGGATTACAGCTTTACGGCAAAAGTGGAAAAAGAGTTCGACGACATTGCCGAGGGTAATATTCAATGGCAAACTATGCTGCAACATTTCTATGACAGTTTCCATTCTTCTATCGACCACGCCATCACCTACTCTACTAAGGCAAGCGGGGAACGCCTGCTCGGTCAGGACCCCCAAACCAATGAAAATGTATATGTAAAATTGGGAAAATATGGTCCAATGGCTCAAATTGGAGAAAATTACGAAGACCAAAAACCGCGATATGCTCGTCTAAGACCCTCACAATCAATAGAAAGCATTACACTGCAAGAAGCATTGGATTTGTTTAAACTTCCCCGTACAGTCGGTCAATTTGAAGGAACAGACATTGTTATCGGAATCGGCAGATTCGGTCCTTATATTAAATTGAATAACAGCTTCATTTCATTGCCCAAAAGCGAAGAACCGACCGAAGTTTCTTACGAAAGATGTATTGAACTCATAGAACTGAAACGCAAACAAGATATTGATAGAGCACCGCGAACCATCGGAACTTATAACGGAAAAGATATCATCGCTGCCATCGGCAGATTCTGCCCTTATATTAAATATGAAGACCAAAATTATACATTAGAAAAAGGAACCGACCTCTCACAACTTACTGAAGAAGAAGCCATTGACATTATCATCAACTCAAAAACAAAAAACGTAATACAGAGCTTCGCAAAAAATGAAAATCTAAAGGTAATGAATGGCAGATTTGGTGCTTACATAACCGACGGAACCCATAATTACAAAATTCCCAAAGGCTCCCTCGCAGAGAATCTGACCTACGAAGATTGCTTGAATATTGTCAGCACGGTTACACCCACCACCAAAAAGAAACCATACCGAAAAACCAAATAATAACGCCGTCCCCGTCAATCAAAGAAAATGAAGATTATCAAAATGCTCTTATGCACCATTTTCCTCCTCCCGTGCGTGCTTTCGGCACAAACCAATGAAATTACCATCGCCGACATCTGGAAAAACTACAAATTCCTTCCTCAATCGGTGCCGGGATTTGCTTCTATTCCCAATACGGATTTCTATTCCGTTGTAACCGATACAGCTATCGTCAAATACAGCTTCGCAACAGGTAAACAATTGGAAGTGGTCTTGAGTGACCGCATGTTGGAAAACAAAACATCTAAGAATCTGAAAATAAGAAATATAGACGATTATTATTTTGATAAATCTTGTTCTAAAATTCTCTTTGCCATCGAAAACGAACCGATCTATCGCCGCTCGACTTGCGCTTTTTTTTACGTTTATGACTTAAAAACAGACGAACTCATTCCGGTTGCTTCCGAGGAAAAAGGAAAACAAAGTTTTGCCGAATTTTCCGCTGATGGTTCCAAAGTGGCTTTTGTCAGAAATTATAACCTCTATTACTGCGACTTGGCAACGCAAAAAGAGGTTCAAATTACCACAGACGGTAAAGAAAACAGTATTTTGAACGGCTTTGCCGATTGGGTTCACGAAGAAGAACTCAGTATGTCGCAATGCTATTATTGGTCGCCGGACGGGAATCAAATTGCCTTCCTACGCTTCGACGAAAGTGCCGTGAAAGAGTTTTCCATGACTATCTGGGACGAACTCTATCCGAAAGAATATAAGTACAAATACCCCAAAGCCGGTGAGGATAACTCTCAAGTCGAAATTTATCTTTTTGATTTAAAAACGAATTCCACTCATAAAATCAGCTTCCCGCAAGAAGATTGCTACTACCCGCACCTCTATTGGCTGTCCAACTCAAAAGAATTTATTGTATTGAAGCTCAATCGATTACAAAATAAATTAAAATTCATCCGTTACAATACGCAAACCAAGACCCAAGACATCATCTTAACCGACCAAAATGATGCTTGGTTAGAAGTTGCCGATGTTTATTATTTTTTAAATGATAATAAAACAATTATATTTACCTCTGAAAGAGATGGTTACAATCATATTTACAGAGCAGAATTTGGAAAAGAACCGATACAATTGACTTCCGGCGAGATGGAAGTATTTGGAATTTGCGCTATTGATTTTGACAAACAACGCATTTATTACGTATCAAACGAATCTGCCCCATTAAATAAGGACTTGTATTCTATTGATTTTAACGGAAAAAAGAAAAAAATGCTAACCGATGGAACCGGCTGGAACACTCCCACTTTCAATAGCAACGCGCACTACTACTGCAACAATTATTCCAATTCCAATACGCCACCCATCTATACTTTGCACGATTGTAACGGAAAAGTAATTGATACACTGGAAGATAATGCTCATTTTAGAGAGGTTCTCAAAGAATACGGGTTTGTTCCAAAAGAACATTTTTCTTTTGTCAGCAAAGATCATATCACTTTAAACGGCTGGATGATAAAACCGCAATCCTTCAATCCCGATAAAAAATATCCGGTTTTGATGTATGTTTACGGGGGTCCCGGTTCACAAGAGGTGAACAATTCTTATTTTAGAAGCTACGACCACGCGTGGTATCAAATGCTGGCACAAAAAGGCTATATGGTTGTTTGCGTGGATGGACGTGGCACGGCAGGTCGCGGAGATGCTTTTGAAAAAGTGATTTACAAACAAATGGGAAAGTACGAAACCATCGACCAAATTGCCACTGCCGAGTATTTGCAAACACTTCCTTACGTTGATAAAGAGAGAATCGGCATCTGGGGCTGGAGCTTCGGCGGCTATTTGTCGAGTTTGGCCATGTTTAAAGGAAACGGTATTTTTAAAATGGCAATGTCCGTCGCGCCCGTGACCAATTGGCGATATTATGATAATATTTATACAGAAAGATTTTTACAACGTCCGCAAGATAATCCGGAAGGCTACGACGACAATGCCCCCTGTTTCTTCGCCAATCAATTGAAAGGTAACTATTTACTTGTTCACGGAACAGCAGATGATAACGTCCATTTCCAAAATTCCATGAGCTTGGTTACCCAATTGAATCAGTACGAAAAACAGTACGAGCAATTTTTCTACCCGAATAAAAATCACTTTATTTATGGCGGAAATACCCGTTATCACTTGTATGTAAAATTAACCGATTTCCTTTTAAAAAATTTATAAAGATATGAAAAAGAATTTGTTAGATAGATTTTCAACGTATATTGCCTATGCAACTACGTCTGATGAGAATTCAGAAACTTATCCCAGCACGGCATCTCAATTGGTCTTTGGAGACTTTTTGGTAACGGAATTGAAAAAAATTGGCATGGTTGAGGTCGAAAAAGACAAATACGGATATGTAACGGCGACTTTACCCGCCAATACGGATCAAGTTTTGCCGACGATAGGTTTCATTGCCCATTTCGACACGGCTCCCGATATGCCCGGAATTAACAAACCCCGCATCATTGAAAATTATGACGGAAAAGATATCATGTTGGACGCAGCAACACAAACTGCATTAACCTTGGTTGATTTCCCGGAATTACAGAATTATGTTGGACAAACGCTGTTGGTTACCGATGGAAAAACACTATTGGGTGCGGACGACAAAGCCGGCATCACCGAAATTGTCACCGCAATGGAATATCTTATCCAACACCCGGAAATAAAACATGGGAAAGTTCGTGTTGCCTTTACGCCGGACGAAGAAATCGGGAAAGGGGTTTGCTATTTTGACGTTGCCAAATTCGGGTGCGATTTTGCATACACTATGGACGGCGGCGCCGTTGGGGAATTGGAATATGAAAATTTCAATGCTGCCGCTGCCGCTATCAAAATTCAAGGAAGAAATATTCACCCGGGCTATGCCAAAAACAAAATGGTCAATGCACAACTCATTGCAATGGAACTCAATGCCATGTTACCGGAATTTCAAAAACCGCAATACACACAAGATTACGAAGGCTTTTATTTGCTGGTTCGCATGGATGGCACCGTTGAAAATGCGACTCTCAACTACATCATTCGCGACCACGACCGTGCAAAATTTGAAGATAAAAAAGCATTTTTTACCCATATTGTTAATTTCCTCAATGCCAAATACGGCGAAAATCGCGTGACTTGCGAAATCAAAGACCAATATTACAACATGCGCGAAAAAGTTGAACCCGTTTTGCATATTGTTACCTTAGCGGAAGAAGCGATGAAAGAGCTTGGCATTGTGCCGCAAGTAATGCCTATCCGAGGTGGCACCGACGGCGCAAACCTCTCATTCAAAGGACTTCCCTGCCCCAATATTTTTGCCGGCGGTCACAACTTCCACGGCAAATACGAATACCTGCCCC